>OFRO01000331.1_pt1 | contig 17596 bp, 25 predicted proteins | sample 1543091 | NCBI WGS metagenome assembly OFRO01 (sample SAMN07774217, study PRJEB24372) | wastewater metagenome | isolation source: Exp Tend NO 10WW | collected 2016-02
TGGATCAAGATCAGCAAGCAGTTGGCCGCTGACGCTCCCGCCCTGGCCGCATACGTGAACACCCGTATGCGCTACGGCGTGAACCAGAAGGTTGACACGCAATTGGTGGTCGGTGACGGTGCTGCCCCAAATATCTCGGGCACATACGACACTGGAAACTTCACTGCGCACGGCATCGCCAACGCGGCTTTGGGCTCCACGCTGAAAAAGCTGGTGTTGATTCGCAAGGTGATGGCCGACCTGTACGCTGCTGGCTACCCAGCCGACGCCATCGTGTTGAACCCAGCCGATTGGGCAACCATCGAAATCGAACTGTTCACAACTGCTGCCGGTCAGACCCTGCACAGCGTGAATGAGGCTGGTCAGCCACGCCTGTTCGGTATCCCTGTTGTGCAAGCCATCGGCATGGCCGCTGACACGTTCCAAGTGGGCCGCTTCTCTGAGGCATACATGCTCTACAACCGCGAAGGCGTTGTGGTGGAAATGTCTGACTCGGATGGGGACAATTTTCAGAAGAATTTAATCAGTTTGAGAGCCGAACGTCGCCTAGCACTTGCCACTGAGAAACCAGCAGCAGTGCGTGGCGGAGACCTTACCCCCGCTTGATTCTGAGGTAAAATGACAGAGCGCGGATAGGGGGCACCCGATAAGAGAGATTCCTGATCTTTCTTCCGCGCACTTTTAATCAGGGTTGTCTACAGGGGATGACATGGAAGCTAGAGGTTTAACACCTTGCATCGGTAATTGCGGCGCAATGGTTGAGTGGCGTACAAACAAGCAGATTTATTGCGAGGCTTGTAGGCTAGAAAAGAAGCGTGCCACCGCAAGGGTGGTGATGACCAAGCAGCGAATAGCAAAAGGGATTAAGCCTGTTAAGGGCATTCCGGTTGCTTGCTCAGTGTGCGGAGTGACATACACAAGATTTGGCGTTACGAGCCACCGTTGCGAGAAGTGCCAAGCTGATTATTTAGTTGAGTATTCTCGTAATGCGTCACGCAAAAAAGTTGGCACGGACGAGATGAAAGAGTATCAGCGCAAGTGGTGCAAGAACAAGCGTGTTGTTGACCCGGCGTATCGTGTGTCAAAGCACTTCAGTGTTTTGATTCACCGCGCTTTAGGCAAATCCAAAGCGGGTCGCAGTTGGAAAACATTTGTCGATTACTCGCTTGAAGAGTTGATGGCGCACCTTGAGCGCCAGTTCAAGCCTGGTATGAGTTGGGAAAACAAGGGTGATTGGCACATTGACCACATCATCCCAAGATCGTCGTTTGAGTATTCAAGCCCAGACGATCCAGAGTTTAAGAAATGCTGGTCGTTGTCGAATCTTCAGCCGCTATGGGCGATAGACAACATCAGAAAGAATGCAAAGATTGGCTACTTGATTTAAGTAGTCATGTTAAGCAAGCAAGCACCTCTCGGGGTGCTTTTTTTATGGGCATTTCACTATGCAAGTCCAAATCAAATTCAAGCGCACTGGCTCACACAGCGTCTACGGCAACTTTGCCGCTGGCGATGTGATGCGCTGCGATTCTGCGTTGGCAGAGTTCTACGTGCGCGATGGCGTTGCCAAGTACACCGAAGCACCGGCACCCGTGGAGACACCGGAACCCGTTGCGGAAGAACAGAAACCCGCCAAGCGCAAGGCCAAGTAAATGTCCCTCAAGCTCATCACTGCGCCCACCACCTACCCGGTGACGTTGGCCGAAGCCAAGCTGCACTGCCGTGTTGACGCCAGCGATGAAGATGCTTTGATCACTGCGCTGATCACTGCCGCCACTGAAATGGCAGAGCAAAAGACTGGCCGCGCACTGATGACCCAGACCTGGGAGTTGACGCTGGATGCGTTCCCCACGGCCATAGAGCTAACCCGCGTGCCCGTGCAGACCATCAACAGCGTCAAGTACCGTGACAGCACTGGCACCCTGCAAACACTCTCCGGTGCCAGCTATGCCCTGGCGCAAGACGACTTCGGCTTTGCCAAGATCAGCCCTGTGTACGGTGCTGAATGGCCCACCGCGCAAGTGCGCGACGATGCTGTTGTGGTGGAGTTTGTCGCCGGGTACGCCAACGCAGCCGCAGTGCCAGAACCTATCAAGGCTTGGATCAAGCTGATGATCAACACGATGTTCGACAACCGCGAGACTGAATCCTATTCCAGCCGCGCCGTGTCCACCACCGTGCAAATGTCGTTCGTGGATCGCTTGCTGGACCGCTACGTGGTGCATTCGCTATGAGGGCTGGGCCGCTCAACACCCGCATCGTCGTGGAGCAGCAAAGCACCACGCAGGACGCCTTGGGCCAGCCCGTGCAAACGTGGACGACCTACGCAACCCTCTGGGCCGATGTGAAGCACAGCAGCGGCATTGAGGCCATCAAGGCGGGTGCAGAAGCATCCATCGTTCGCGCCAGCATTCGCATCCGGTACAAGACTGGCGTCACCAGCGCCATGCGCGTCACCCACGGCAGCACCACTTACAACATTCTGGCAGTGCTGCCGGATGTGTCAGGCAAGCAATACACCGATCTGGTGTGTGAGGTCAAGAATGCTGACGTTTGATTTGAACCTCAAGGCTCTGGAAGCCGACCTCGACAAGCTCAAGGACAAGTCGCAAAAAGCGGCGCGCCTGGGTTCGCGGGTCGGGTCTGAGACTTACTACCAAGCGGTCAAGGCCACGGTGCCAGTGTCCAAGCACGGCCACTGGTTCCAGGGCACCACGGCAAAGAAGGCAGTCGGAGCCGCAGCAAAACGCGCAGCGTCCTACTGGTTTGAATCCGGCTCCCTCAAGGCTGCGGTCTATCAGGTGTACGCCAAAGAATCGACGCCCAACCACCCTGAATACCAGATCGCATGGAACCACCGCAAGGTGCCCTACGGATTCATGGTGGTGTACGGAACCAAGAAGCCGACCAAGCCAAACAAGTTCATCAGCCGCGCCGAAACCACTGTCAAGGAAAAGGCTCTGCGGGCCATGAATGCAAAGTTTCAAGAGGTATTGAATGAGCGTTGAATCGGACCTGTTCGACACGCTCAAAGGATTGGTCAGCAACCGCTGCTTTCCAGACTTTGCCCCGCTGGGCACCGTGCGCCCGTTCATTACGTTTGAGCAAACTGGCGGCGATGCGATGCACTACCTTGAAGGCACTCTGCCCGACAAGAAGCATGGCCGCTTTGAGATTGGTGTCTACGCCGACACCAGGGCAAGCTGCGCATCCATTGCGCTGCAAGTTGAAACCGCGATGGCGGCAGCAACCGCATTCACCGCCACGGCCATTCACGCGCCGATCAGTGACTACGCAAGCGAAGTAAAGATTTACAGCAGCACCCAGAATTTCAGCGTGTTCTCTACCCGGTAGAGCACACAACCCCAACCAATCAAGCCCGCATCACGCGGGCTTTTTTGTGCCCGATAAGGGCGTCACCAGCCGCAGCAATGCGGTTTTTTTTCGTCCATACAGGAGCATTACATGGCCCAAGTCCCGACTGGCTCAACCTTTTACGTTGCGTCCACCATCGCGTCTGCAAAGACCACAACCATCGTTACAAACGCTGCCGAAGCTGTTGTAACGTCTGCCGCACACGGCTACAGCAATGGTGATTTCGTCATCATCACTTCCGGCTGGGGCCGCATTCACAAGCGTTCTTTCCGCATCAAGACCGTCACCACAGACACATTTGTGCTTGAAGGTTGCGACACATCCAGCACGACTTACTTTCCAGCGGGCACTGGCGTTGGCACAGTGAGCAAGGTTTCCACGTTCACGCAAATCACTACAGTGATGAACCCATCTAGCTCTGGCGGCGAACCCAAGACCGTTGAATACAAGTTCATCGAGTCGGAAATTGCCTACCAGATCAATGACGGTTTCTCCGCTACCAGCTACACGCTGGATTTGGACGCTGACTCCATTGGCACCGCTGGCTACACCGCGCTGAAAGCTCTGACCGATGTGCAGACAGACACCGTGCTGAAGATCGTTACCCGTTCCGGTTCGATCATCTTGGTGCCCTGTACCGTTGCCCTGAACGAAGCCATTTCGTTCACTGACGGTCAGATCAACAAGGTCAAGGCCCAGTTCGCCGGTAACAACCGCGCCGTGCGTTACGCAGCTTAAACAAGTTGCCATAGCCAGCGCACTGCACGGGCAGGGCTGGCCTTTTAGCCCACGGGTAGCTCCCGGCACATGGGCCTTTTTCTCCAAAACAAGGACAACATCATGGCACGTATTAAATTGGGTTCAACTCCCAAATCATTCAAACGCACCGTCACCGTGGACATGCTCGATGGCACAAAAGGCTCTATCGAATGTGACTTCAAATATATGACTCGGACGCAGTTCGGTGCGTTCCTTGATGCCATCTTCAAAGACGCTGGCGTCAAGGCCACAGACGATGACACCAAGGTTGCCATCGCTGATCTGATGGCAAAGACACGCGACACGAATGCCGAATACCTGCTGAAAATCCTTGACGGGTGGAACCTTGAGGATGAGTTGAACAAAGAAAACCTACAGCAGTTGTGTGATGAGTTCCCAGGCGCGGCCAATGGCCTCATGGAAACTTTCCGCAGCGCAGTGACCGAAGGCCGCGCAAAAAACTAATTGAGGCCGCTACTGCCCTGTACACGCCACAAGTCACCGCAGCATCCTTAGAAGGTTCAGGCTTCGCGCTTGAAGATTTTGAGGACGACTGGGTTGAAGTGTGGCCTGAGAACCATGAAGTGTTTGGGCTGTTCTCCATGCTCCAAACCCAATGGCGCACGGGCATGAGTGGCCCTACTGGTTTTGACTACAACACCCTGTTCACCACCATGGCTCTGATGGCGATTGATCCGCAGAAGCAAGTCGAATTGCTTGGCGACATTCGCGTCATGGAATCTGCCGCCCTGACTGAAATCCACCGCAAGAAAGACTAAATGTCAGATACCCAAATCAATGTCGGGATGAACGTAGATGGCGTCGTTGCTGGCACCAACAAGGCGAAGTCCGAACTGCGCACGCTCCAGGCCGAAGTCGATAAGGTCGCCCGTGCCTCAAAGGAGGGTGGCGCGGCACTGGGTAAGGTGGGCGAGGGTGTAGACGCTGAAAAGGCTGCAAAGCAGCTATCGCGCATCGCGCAACAGGTAAAGCGGGTATCTGACGAAGCGGTACTGGGCCGCAACTCGGTTGAACTGTTCGCGGAAAAGCTGGCAAAGACAGGTGTTAATGCAGAGGTCTACCGCCCCCTGCTGGACGCCTATAGTCAGGTCAGGAAGTCAACAGAACAAACCAACGCAGAGTTTACGAAATCGGGCCGCATACTCGACCAGTACGGCAACACTGCCAAGGGCACAGCAGCAGCCCTGCGCCAAGTCCCTGCGCAGTTCACCGACATCATTGTCAGCCTGCAAGGTGGACAAGCCCCCATGACTGTGCTGCTCCAACAGGGCGGTCAGTTGAAGGATGTGTTTGGTGGTGTCGGCAATGCTGCGAAAGCGTTGGGGGGTTACGTCCGTGACCTGATAAACCCATTCACTGCAACGGCAGCGGCTATCGCCGCCGTTGGTTACGCAGCCTACCAAGGCTCACAAGACATTAAAGCCTTTGAGCTTGCCCTAGCACTGTCAGGCAATGCCTCTGGCGTCACCGCCGACCAGATGCGCCAGCTTGCTCTAGCCACTGGGTCTAGCGCAGACGCACTGGCGCAGTTTGCTCGTGCTGGTGTGACCGGCACCGAAGGGCTACAGAAGTTCGCAGACGCAGCAGTGCGGTTTGAGAAGTTCACTGGCATTGCCGTGAAAGACTCCGTGGCTGCGTGGAAGTCGCTGGGCGATGAACCCGTCAAGAACGCATTGAAGCTGAACGACACCGTTGCGTTCCTGACGCCAACCATCTACGCGCAGATCAAAGCGCTGGAAGCGCAAGGCAAATCGTTTGAGGCAAGTGTTTTGGCACAAAACGCCTACGCCCAGGCGCAGCAGCGCATCGCAGATGGCGCTGAATCCAAACTAAATTCAGTGGCCTATGGCTGGGACCAGATCGCCAAGGCCATTGATGGTGCATGGAAGAAGCTCAAGGACTTTACCCAAGGCGACCCCATCGCAAAGCAAATAGCCGACGCTCAGGTACGGGTGAAAGAGTTACAGGAAATTATCAGCGCCCCGGTAGGGTTTAACACCAACTACGTTGGGTTGGCGCAGGCTAAGGAGCAGTTGGCAATTGAGCAAAAGCGATTGTTCGTCCTGCAATCCGGTCAGAGCCTTGAAAAGGGCGTTGCCACAGAGAAGGCTGCGCAGAACAAACAGCTAGAAGCACAGGCCGCGCTGGACAAAGAACACGACAAGTATCTAAGCAAGGCGGTAGAACGCGAACGCGAACTGACCAAGGTAAGGGAATCCACGGCGCGTGCAAACAAAGGGCTACAAGAAACCATCAATGCCGGGGGCGCGGGGGCGGCGGCTGCACAACGAACGCTAATCGAAAATGAGCGAAAGTTAGCAGAAGCCGAAGCGGGTATTCGCAAGCGGTTCGCCGAGGCAAAAGCACCAACAGCCAAGCCTGACGCATTTCAGTCTGACGTTGCCAAGGCATACACCAAGGCCATCGACGATCTGGACAAGGTGCAACTCAAGGCCAGCGCCAGCGCCGACACACTGAGCAAGACGCAGGAAGTTTTGCGCGGCATCCAATCCAGCCCAGAGTGGGAAGCGATGAATTTTCGCAAGAAAGAAGAAATCATCTTGGCGGCATCCTTGTCGCAGGCAGAAGAAGATCGCAACGCCGCGATGATTGCGGCCAAAAAAGTCCAAGACGACTACACCAAGGCCGCTGCCGAATCCGCAAATTCTGTCGAAAAGAAACTACAAGCTCTCGCCGACGAAACGCAAGCCTACGGTCTTTCTATAGAGAAGAACATAAGCCTTGCCGAAGCCATTGACTTGGTGGCAATCGCACGACTTGAAGAAGAAGTTGTTAGAGCAAAAATCGCCAACAACGACGAGGCTGTCAAGCAGCTTGAACGCGAGATTCAACTACGCAAAGAGTTGCGCGGTGAACTGAACAAGAAGGCAAACCACACCGCAGAAGTCGAAGCTGGCAAAGCCGCTGCAAAGGCCACCACAGCCGAATGGAAACGCGGCTGGGAAGAAACCGACCGCTTGGCGCGGGACGCATTCACGTCCTGGGCTGAGAACGGCACCAGCATGGCCGACGCCATCGGCAAGGCGCTCAAGAAGGCGCTGCTGTCTGCCATCTATGAGGCCACGCTCAAGCCCATCGCCTTCCAGCTCTACACCTCAATTGCCGGTGGTGGTGGCGCGGCAGGTGCTGTGCAAGCGGCCAGCGGTGCGGGTAGTTCGCTCTCTGGCCTCTCAAACGTATTCGGCACATCTGCCAGCCTGTTTGGCGCTGGTTTCAAAGCGGGGCTTGGATCCATACTTGGCGAGTCGGGTATCGCTGGCGGCATTTCCGCTGGCACCACGGCCATAGGTGCTGGCAACGTTGCCGGTGGGCTCGGCACCCTTGCCGGTGCTATTGGCCCCGTCGTAGTGGGCCTTGCCGCCCTCAAATCCGCAATGGACTACAAAGTGGAGGCCAACGGCAGCGCCCTCGTTGCCAACCTGGGCGGCGGCTCCACCGTGGTAGCCAACCGCAACGACTACACCCAAACCGGTGGCCTGTTCGGTGGCGGCACCACGCAAAACAGCGAATGGAGTGCAGCCAGCGCAGAGTTGACCGCCTACATGGACGCGCAAGTCAAACTGGTGACCGAATCCGCACGCGCCTACGGCACTGCCCTGGGCCTGCCCGTTGCCGACCTGGACAGCTTCAAGCAGCAGATCGAGGTATCACTCACCGGCCTGAACGCCGATCAAGCCAAGGAAGCCATCAACAAAGCGATTGGTGGCTTTGGTGATGCCCTGGTGTCTGCCAACTTTGGCCCAGCCTTGGATGGCCTGAAACGCTCTGGCGAGACATCCAGCGCCACACTGGTGCGCGTTGCCACCGAAATCACCGCAGTCAACAGCACCCTTGGGATGTTGGGCGGCAAGCTGCTATCGGTGGACGCTGCGGGCATCAAAGCTGCTGACGGGCTGGTGCAAGCGATGGGCGGCCTTGAGGCATTCCAGCAGCAGACCGCGAGCTATTACAGCCAGTATTACAGCCAAGAAGAGCAACGGATGCAGACCGCGCTATCCATCCAGGCGCGGCTGGCGCAGGGCGGAATTGATGTGTCGATTGAGCAAGTGCTGAACGGCACCCGCGAGCAGTTCCGCGCACTGGTTGACAGCTTCAAGGATGGCGGCGGTTTAATGGACGAGGCTGGGCAAAAAGCCGTGGCCGCGCTCATGGCCGTGGCCGGGGCCTTTGCCGGTATCACCACCGCATCGGCCAATGTGAGCGCAAGCAGCGCAGAAGCAGCGGCAACCGAATCGTCCTTTGGCGCGGGCGTTGGCTCCAGCGGTCCCAGCCAATCCGGCTGGTCCGGCCCCGGTGGGCCTGATGGCGCATCCGAAGCGGCAAACGCCATCCTGCAAGAGCGCAAGACCCTGCAAGACGAGCTAGACAATTTGACCATGACCAGCACTGAGTTGCTGGAAAAACAACGCAACGCCTTGGACGAGTCCAACCGCGCCCTGTTCGACCAAATTCAAGTTGCCAAAGAGGCGGCACGGGTTGCAGAGCAAAACAAGAGCCTGCAAGACGAGTACAACCAGCTCACCATGACCAGCGCCCAGCTCCGCGCATTGGAGCGCGAAGAGATCGCAGAAGCGAATCTGGAGCTGTTTGACCGCATCACGGCACTCAAAGCAGAGCAAGAGGCCATTGCCACCGCAAACAACGCCGTGGACGCCGCGCTGGCCGGTGTGCAGCGGGCTATCGACGCAGAGAAAAAGAGCATCGAAGCCGCACGCCAAGCCGCGCAAGAGCGGGCCAACATCCTCAAATCCATTGTGGACAGCATCGGCAACGCGGTGGACAACCTGCGCGGCAATGTGGACAGCACCAAGGCCCAGGCCGCCCGCCAAGCCAATGCGTTTATCGACAACGCCCTTGCCACAGCGCAGGCCAGTGGCTACATGCCCGATGCTGACGACCTGAAAGATGCCATCAGCAAAGCCACAGCAGGAATCAACCGCGATGGGTTGACGCAGTTTGAGTATGAGAAACAGCAACTCATTCTGGCCGGGAAGCTGGAGGCATTGGGCGAGATTGCCGACCCGCAACTCACCGCAGCGGAAGAAGCGGTCAAGGTGGCAGAGACACAGCTTCAGGTGCTTGACGACATCATGGAAGAAGCGCGCAAGCAGGTGGACGAACTGCGCGGCATTGATACCAGCGTCAAGAGCGTGGAAGCGGCTATTGCAGCACTCACCGCTGCAATCCTGGCATCTATCACGGCGCAGGGCACATCGTACCGACCAACGCCGAATACCCCGCTACCGAACGTGGGCGGCATCAAACAGCAGGGCCTTACCTACGCAGAAATGCAGGCCCATGCGGTCAACCTGTCAAACTGGAATGCAAACCCCATAGACGCAGGAACCGCGCTCTACAACGCGGCTGTGCGCTACGGTTACACATCCGACGATCTGGACAGGGCAATGGGCTGGACAGCGGGCCACTCGCTTGAGTGGGCGCTGGCAAACGGTCTACCCGCATTCGATGTTGGCACCAACATGGTCCCCCGCGATATGGTTGCCAAAATCCACGAAGGCGAAGCCATCATCCCCAAGGCTTACAACCCCGCAGCCGGTGGTGTCAGTGGCAATGCGCGGCTGGAATCGCTGGTCGAAGGCTTGACGAAAGAAGTGCAACGCCTGCAAGCCATCGTCAACGACGGCAACAAGTCCAACGAACGCATTGCAACAGCGGTTAACGGCAACCCCGAGCGCCCCATGCCCATCGACGTACTCGAAAACTCCGCAGGATTGGCAACAGCATGAGGATCCTATTCCCCACCACCATTACCGCAGCCATGATCAAGGCTGGCACCACGATTGCAGAGCCCGACACCGGCATTGGTGAATCTGCGTGGGTGTCTGCTGGCACCTATGTGCTGGGTGACGAGCGCATCTACGACCACAAGACGTTTGAGTGCGTGCTGGGCCACACAGGCCGCACCACCACGCCTGATCTGGACTCTGCGTACTGGCTGCAAAACGAGCGCAAGCCCAGCAACCGGTGGGCACCGTTTGACGCCTACACCGACACGCCAGCGGTAGCCACCACCACCATGACCTACGTGCTGGAGCCGGGGTTTTTTACAGGCATCAGCATTTACAACCCCGTTGGCACCACCATCGCGGTCACAGTCAAAGACGTGTCGGGCGGCACCACCATCCACAGCTACACATCAGACCTCTACGACCCCGCGCTGGGTCTGTATGAGCTGCTGTTCATGCCACTGCGCCAGCGCACCAAGATCGTGGTGGACGACATCCCTATGAGCCCCACCGCAGAGCTGACTGTCACTATCACCGGCACCGGCACCGTGGAGATGGGAATGCTCAACATCGGCCATTGGCGGCAGATCATCGGCGCGGGTGATTGGGGCGGCGTGCAGTACGGGGCCAGCGCAGAGCCAAAGACCTACAGCTACATCAAATTTAACGAGGACGGTACGAGCCAGATCAAGCGCCGGGGCAAGTCCACCGACATGCGCGGCTCAGTCGCCATGCCAGCCGCCAATGCAGATTACGCCAACCAGTTAGTGCAGCAGGTGCTGGACGTGCCTGTGAGCATCGTCAGCGCCACCGCCACCGGCTACGACTATTTGAACGTCTTTGGCCTTATCAGCGGAAGCGTCAAGGCCGACTCCTTTGGCACCGCCAGTTTCGATTTTTCCGTGAAAGGATTTTTGTAATGCCAACCTCACCAACCGCACCTAGCGCGGTGCCAGACTTTCCCGCAATCGGGGACGCCAGCTACAACAGCAAAGCCTATGCCTGGGCCACGCACATGGATGCCACGTACCCGGCAGAAATGCAGGCGCTGGCGACCAATGCTTACGACAATGCGGTGGAGGCAAACGCCGATGCCACCACTGCCACCACCAAGGCCGCAGAAGCCGTTGCCGCATCCCTGGCCGCAACCACCACAGCGAACGCATCGGCCTGGGTCAACGGCGGCACCTATGCCCTGAACGCCAACGCCATCAGCGGCGTGGACTTTCAGACCTACCGCAAAAAGACCGCCAGCAGCGTGACGACCACTGACCCCAGCGCAGACTCAACCAATTGGACAAAGCTGGGCGGCGGATCAATCGGCCTTGGTGGCACCACCAGCACAGCATCCATCACGCTCACAGCAGCAAGCCCCGCAGCAATGACCGTCACCCCGGCAACACCGGGCCTGTACGTCACCCTGCCTGATGCAACGACTTGCACCAAGGCAGACAACCTGTATGCGGTCTACAACGCAGGGGACTATGACTACGGTGTCAAAGACTCAGCAGGTACGCAGCTTGGCTGGATTCGCGCACGTACCGGGGCGATGATCGGTCTTGCTGATAACAGCACAGCGGCTGGTGTCTGGGCTTATTACGGTTTGGAGAAAACGGGCATTACAGCGAGCTACGTCAACAGCACGCTGACGAACATGAGTTCAACCATTCGCCGTATTGCGCTGGATGCGAACCGCACTTGCTTCCTGTTTGGTGGTACTGATTGCTACGCGATTGTGTATGACGCATCCACGCAGACTTGGGGTAGCGCCACATTGGTGAGGGCAACGGTTGCGGGTGGTGCGTTTTTGGGTGTGCTGAGTGCAACGGATCAAGTGCTGGTCTGCTCTTGTAGTTCCACAACTGCGTTTGAAGCGGTAACGCTTTCTATCAGCAGTACGACAGTCACCGTCAATACTGGAACGAAGGCAACAGCAACGCTTGCCGGTAGCTGGGTCTCGTTTGGGCAGTTTATTCCGGTCAGCACAAGCTGGGTCGTCAGCTACAGCAGGGCTACGACTACAACAGGCATACGCGCACTTACGGTCAGTGGGACAACCCCGACGATTGGTGCTGAGTCGGCCTTAACAACTGCGACAGATAACGACAGTTACCAGATTTTTGCATCTGGCTCAGTTGTTCGCACCATTGCGCTTACTACTGCGACAACAACCATGACATGTAAACCGTTTACAGTTTCTGGGTCTACGTTGTCTGCTGGTACTGCGGCAACTTCTGCGGTTACAAGCGGAACATGGCGCGCCTTCCTCAACGGCAACGGCAACATCGTATGCCAGCATATCCGCACGACCCACTACGCCACGATCTTTAAGCTGACTGGCACGACTGAGGCGGCTAGTAGTGTGAATCTTGGGACTGCGCCAACCAACATAACCGCACAGGCTGATTACGTTCAAGTCACCGCAAGCAAGACGGCTTTTTTGTACAGCGTTTCCAGCACGACTTGGTACGCAAACATTCTGACAGACACTGCGGGGACTGCGAGTGCCGGTACGGAAATATCTAGTTCGGTGCAGGACAGTATGTCGGCGGTTTCCGGTATTTCTGCAAGCGGAAACAACGCGCGATTCGCCATCGCTAATAGCTCGCAGACAGGACAAGTTACTTTAGATTGCTCAGGGGCAAGCCCTACGGTTAGCACGCTCTACTATGTTGGCAGAGACACAACCGTAACCACAGCGGTTCCAACATCCTCGAATGTTTACGGCTATAGGGATGCAAAGCAACTAACCAATGGGCAAACCTCGGTGCTCATGGCTGGCGGTGTACAGCTTGCATCCATGCTTTACCTACCCGGTAGGGTGCTGCGAATACCGGGGGATGCTGTCGCCATGCTGTCAACCATTAGAGGAACAGTGTCAACCACATCGAACGAATCGTTCTTTGCGGATTCTCTGAATAACGGAACATCTGGATATTACATTCAGCGCGTGGAGTGTGCAGCATGAAAGCCCTAGTAACAAGCTCGGGCCAGTTCGGCCCATTTTCCAACATCGAAACACTCGCTGACCGTTACCGTTGCGACGGTTGCGATTACCAATTCTCGGTGATCGGTGCGGCGACGATTGAGGATTACGTTGCGCCGCCTCCTGAGCCGGTCACTCCTGTTGTCCCGCAGTCTGTCACCTTGCGTCAAGCGTGTCTCGCTCTAGAAAGCGCTGGCATCTTGGACGATGTGGAAGCCCTCGTCGCAACACTGCCCCGCCCGTACCAGATCGAGTGGCAGCGTGCGTCCACTGTAGAGCGCACAAACCAACTTGTTGAAGTGGTGCGCCAGCAGCAGAGCATGACGGTGCAGCAGATTGACGACCTTTTCATTCTGGCAGAAACGCTGTGAAGCGCATCATCAACATTTTGCTAACGCTCGATTGCTTTGTCTTTAGCGTCCTGACGCTGGGCAAAGCGTACCCCGCTGAGTCGTTCTCGTCAGCAGCCTACCGCGCTGAAACGATGGGCAAGTTCTACGGCAAAGCTCGTCCCATGATCGACTGGCTATTTAGCTGGTTGGGCCAGACAGAGCACTGTAAAAAAGCCTATGGGGCTGCGAAATTTAATCTCCCCGAGGACATGCGATGACAGAACACCCCGTCAAGTTTTACCACGGCCCTGAGCGACGTTCTGACTGGCACAGTCCTAGCGATTGTGAAAACATGATCACAGTACAAGAAGCCATGTCAGCCGTAAACACCCGGCTCGACGATGGCGCTAAACGCATGTCACGCATTGAGGAATCGGTGACTGAGGTGAATGCTTGCATCAAAGCCAACAACGATGCGGCGCTGGCTCACCAGATCAAATTTGAAAAGGCGCTCGAGGAAAACACGCAAGCCACTGCTGACATACTCGACATTATCAGCGCCGCCAAAGGCTTCTTTCGAGTCGCTGGTGCTATCGGCTCTGCCATCAAGTGGGGAACCGGTATTGCGGCGGCTTGCATCGGCTTGTGGGTGACGATCAAGGGGCAGATTCGGTGAACGAAGCATTGATCCTGATTGGCTTTGCAGTGGCTGGCGCGGCGGCTGCGGGAGCCATCATCGCCGTGGTGTTGTGTGACCAAGGAGATCAAGATGCAGATTGACCTAATCCGAGAGCTGGGCACCGAGGGCTACACGATTGGCACCATGCGCATAAACAATGCGTATGAATGTTACACCCTGGAAGACCAAGTCCGCCCCGAGAAAATCTACGGCGAGACGGCCATCCCCGAGGGCACTTACAAGGTGATCGTGAGCTACAGCCCACGCTTCAAACGCGACCTGCCGCTGCTGCTGAACGTGCCCAATTTTGAGGGCATTCGGATTCACCCCGGCAACAAGGCAGATGACACGCACGGCTGCATCCTGGTTGGTGTGAGTAAGGGCCACGGGTCCATTGGTGGCTCACGTATTGCTTTCAACTTGCTGTATGAGCGCATCTTGCAGGCGTGGTCACGCCGCGAGGACATTCAGATAACGATTACCGGGGTGCAAAAATGAAAGCCATCATCAAACGACTGAGATCAAAAACCTATTGGGCCGCCATCATTGGAGCCTTGCTCATGGTTCTGGAGCGCAACAGCGGGTTCTTTGGGGCCTACATCCCCGAGAGCGCTCGTGACATGGCCATGATGATGTGGCCGGTATTGATGGTGGCACTCAGGGAAGTGACCACGACCGCAGTGAGCGAGAAATGATTTACACCCATGCAGCCGCTGCACTGCTTGCCGCTGTTGTGGCGGCTACCGGCACATACAAAATTCAAAGCTGGCGCTACGGCGCAAAGGAGGCAGAACATGCGCAACAACACCTTGCCGACGAACGATCTGCGGCAACGGCGGCTATTCGGCGCACTGAGACAGTCATCCAGGCGCAGAGCGCGGCAGCGGCTCGGGGCGCTGCTTTGCGCCGTGACGCTGATAGCGCTCGCATGGCTGCTATCAGCTTGCACGACGCAGCCGCAGCAGCCATGCGAGACGCCGCAGTCTCCCACGCGGCCTGCACTGAGCGAATCGGTGCCATCGGAGAGCTACTCGGAACAGTGGAGGAAGCTGGCCGAAGCATGGCGGAAAAAGCTGACCGTCACGCCTTAGACGCCGGGATGCTGGTGGAGAGCTGGCCTCGCTAGATTTTCCGCGCAATCTCGTCCGCAGTCGCCCGGTAATAGACATTTGAAGTTCATATCGCCCCCATAGCCACAGGCTGCTTGTACGTCCGCCACAGGAATGGATTGTTCCCGCTCGTATCCAGCCCAATCGCTTTACGCCCAGCGTCAGACAAGCTGTAGACGTACTCCCAGTTGTTGCCCGTTGCACCCAGTTTGCGTTCGTACCGCTCAGTGAACCCGGCTTTGTGTACTGCGGCCAGCAGATCGCTCATCCAGCTGCGGCCTATGCTGGTAGTCTTTGACAGCTCAACTGCTGTCATCGGTTCGTGGCGCATTGCTTCTAAGATTTCTCGTTGTCGTGGTGTCATTTCCCGGGCTCCGTAGCATTTATGCTTGCGCCCAAACCTGCCAGTGTGTGCTTGCGGCATATTTCAGTTGGTGCTTCTCTGAACATGTAGCAATGACCGCCCTGCGGGTTCTTGCTGTGGTCGCAGTATTGGCAGTTGTTTGGGTTGACAGGATGCACCACTTGGCTCGGCTGCGCTAGCAGGTTGGTGTAGTCGGTCATTTCACATCTCCGCACTGTGCAATCATTGAATCAATCGCTTCTCGAATAGCAGGCCACTCTTCTGGATTGATCGCTATCTTCCCAACGTCCGTTCGGCCAGCCTGTTCGACCGTATTCACTTCGTTCATCGTTCAACTCCGGCGTTATGCCGTGCCGGGTAGTCTTCGCAGAACCCCAGCACGTCAAGGTCTTTGCCGCGCCTACGGTCAAGCGCGGCTTTCGTCTTAAACAGGTTTGACGTTTTCACAAGCCTGCCAAGGCGTTCTATGTCTGACCACTCGTAGCACTGCTCGTAAAACCACGTATGCCAAAAGTCGCGGTTCTCGTTCGCCTTCGTCATCGCGTCTTCGATGGCCAACTTATCGGCTGTCATCAAGAAGTCCGCATAGTCGTCGCGCACCCGTTCCAGCGGCACAAACCACTCGCGGCCACATGCGCCGCGCACAAGGTAACCCGGCATAACAGGTCGATCAATCTGATTCGCTTCGCTCACAGCTTATCTCCAGCGTTATCTGGCAGGGCCAGCGCCGCGTCAATTCGAGGTAGCAAGTCGTCCGGCAAGTCATCATCCCGCGTGTAATTCGCAGCAACTTCAAACAGCAGGCCCCGAAACCGCTCTTTATGCCACCGCTGCTCATCTGCAATCGCTACGAGCGCGTTTATTGTTTCAACAACAGTTGGGTGCGACATGGCTTGCGCAGACGTGATTGGTGCTTTCATCATTTATTTCCAATTTCTGTTCCAGCCCTATAACCGGGCAATCAACCGGACAAGCCGGTTATTTCTGCGTTATGCCTTCCACTTTCCACCAGCGTTAGTAATAGCCGCCTGCACTTTTTCAGCGTCTGCCCTACTCACTTCCACCGTCATAAAGACAGTGATTTGCTTTTTGCGCCAGCTTTTGAAATGTGACTCCAGAGTTGGCCCATCGACAGCATCACTGTTCAGAAATACAACACCGCCAGAAACGGTTATCTTTGCCGTTGGCGACAACTTCGACTCGTCAAACTCCGAGTTATCCACCTCAACACCGTCAACAGTGACAATCTGATCTTCGTGCCACGCTCCCTCCGGCCACGCACTGTTGTCTGCGTAAAAAGCAGACCATTCAGCGCCAGTTGTTTTTGTCGTCATACTTCTTTCCTTCCGCCGTTCCCGGCATAACATCTTGATCGACAGCGATCTACGCTGCGCTTGCCGCGTCATCGCGGGCGTTATCTGGCAGAAGCGCCCCAGTCCCCGCATCCATCCTTGCTCGTCGTAATTGGTTGAGTCCAGTTGCAGGGGGAGTGCGGGCGCGTGTTCGGCTGCACTCCGATAAATACGGGCGGGCGTCTTGTGCATGTCCCAATACCAGCATCTTTATACTCCGACTCATCATCTTGGGCGCAGTCGAAATACTCCCAAAACGCACACGTTTCGCATTTGTTTGGCATCACTTGTCTCCGTCAAAATCAGCCCGATAACTGGGCGGTCGAGTGGACGGGCCACTCACCTCTGTGTTTGTTCCGGCCAGTTTTGTGAAGCACACACTCAGGGTGTATCGGTTGCAATTCGACACAGCTATATCCCAGTCCTTGAAATCTGGAAATGCGATTTCCGTTTCCATGTCGTCATCTGTCATGTCACGGTCTGCAAGGAGTTGCATGGCCCGATCCGTAGGGGAGATGTGCACACATGGCGTGTACATGCTTGTGGATTTATCAAAAACACTGGATGTTGCTCCGAGTACGCACCACTTCGTTTGTATGTCCAAGACTACCAGTGCAATATCCTCATGCCGTATTACTACCCAGGCTTCGTCAGTGGGCACAGGGACGCCCTGGACGGCGATCTCAATTTTTGTTGGGGTCATTTCTACATCCTTTCGTGCTATTTTTAGATGAGCACTCTAGCCTTATTTGGCATGGGCTAGAGGCTGATTTCATGGTGCAATATCAGCAAAATATGGTGCAGCAACTGCGCCAGCTTCTTCTTCATTTACGTAACACCCAAGATACTTC
>OFRO01000332.1_pt1 | contig 17558 bp, 12 predicted proteins | sample 1543091 | NCBI WGS metagenome assembly OFRO01 (sample SAMN07774217, study PRJEB24372) | wastewater metagenome | isolation source: Exp Tend NO 10WW | collected 2016-02
CTGCTTGGCGAGGCTGTCGACTACATCAAGGCGCTGGCATCTGCCCCGGATATCGCGTCGAAGGTGATCGGCGTTGGTTATGATGCGCAGAGCAAATTGATTTCTTCTGCCGCATCTTTCTACGCAGCCGACACGAACGCCAAGGAGATGGTAAGCAAGGTTCAGCAGTACAACAACAGCCTGACGTTCGAAAAAGATAGCAAGAACCAAGCTGTTGAGATGGAGATAATCAAGACCCGCGCTGACGCGTTTATGCGCGACTTGCAGTTCTTGGCGCAGCAAGCCACATCCCTGTTCAACAACCTCCACGCTTCCGTCGGCCTGACCGCAAATGGTGGAACGGTATTCTCCAAATCGCCTACGTGAGCATGTCGACTGGCGGCAACACCACCTTGTCGCCAACAGCTTAATACCTTTCAATCGGATCAACATGGGCGCTTCGGCGCCTTTGTTGTTTCCGCTTAAATGCTGGCTTTAATCGTATCTTCGGCCCATCTTCTTGATGGACCGAGGCCGGCATGGAAAGCACAAAACAGGGGCTAGTTGCCCATTGCAATGGCGGCAAGGTCCGCAAGTTCGCCGATGGTGGCAAGCCGCAGGAAACCGCTGACCAAATCATGGCGCGAATGAAAGCCAAGTATGGCGTTGGAACCGGTCAGGCATCCCCGCAACCAGCACTATCTCAGCAGCAGCAACAACCGCAGCCGCAGCCGCAGCCGATGGCTACCGGCCAGGGTATCGTCGGCCTTATTCGTAATCGCGGAAACCAGATTGATCGCATCGTCAATGGCTATGCCAACGGCGGAAAGATCGCAGGCCCAGGAACGCCGACTTCGGACAGCATACCGGCCGAAGTCGAGGAAACCGGAGAACCAATCCGCGTTGCCAATCAGGAGCGCATTCTTTCCAAGGCGCAGGACGATTTCCTTGCCAACATCGCCAAGCGAGCGGGGTTCAAATCTGTCGACGCGTTTCTCGAGGCTGGAACAGGTAAGCCGGTAGGGCCGACAATCAAGGGCGGGAAGCCGGCCGCCGCCAATGGCCTATCTATCGACGATGATTTCACGCGTGCCGCAAACAGTGACACTGGACTTGCTTCGATGATCAGGCCGTTCAGGGATGCGCAGAAGCAAATGCCAGACATCCCGCCTGAAGATGCTGCCGCCTACGCAAAGCAGGCGCAGCCAACTGGACTTGCCGCGTCAGCCGTTCCGCCTACCGCTGCGAAGCCTGCCATCGGCAGCATCACGAACATGACACTGGCCAACCCGGACGCACAGTTCATGACTGGCAAGGCCGGTGCCGCGCCCGATAGTTCTGGTGGCGGCTTCTTCTATGACAACAAGGCATACACCGTCAATCCGTCGAAGCAAGAAGGAATCAGCAAGGTGACGGCCAACGGAGCATCGCCGCTCTACACGAACATCAAGCCGGAAGATGCCGTTTCTGGATTGAAGAACCAGAGCATTGGAGGTGACCCGCAAGAGGGTCTTGCCCGCTACGCCAAGGCAAACGAAATCACGCAATCGCTGATCGACAAACAGCCCGTTGGTGGTGTTGCCGTCCTCAATGACCCGAACGATGCGGCGAATGCCGAGAAGTCTGCGCGCTGGCGTGTCGACGATCTGATTTCAAGATCAAAGACAAACCCTGCCGCAGCACAAGCAATTACAGGCACCGTCCATAACCAAGGCCAGGCAGAAGCCGGCCAGATTGCGCAGCAAACAGCAGCAACCGGCCTTGCCGCCGCCGCCTTGCGCGACGATAAGCGCAACGCGCTGGAATCCCGCGGCCAGGACATGCACCTCAAGGGCGAGGAAATGCGCGTTACCGGAAATCCGCTGGACAACAAGGCCAAGCAGGCTGCACTTGATCAGACGAAGCAGGTTTCTGATCTGCATACCAAGTATCTGGCCGCCACCGATCCGAAAGAGCGGGCCGCACTGGCTGACCAGATTCGCGGCATGAGCGGCAAGGGCACGGATGATGATGTTGTTGTTGTGCCGGGAGGCGAATTCACCGACCCCGATAACCCGATGGTGAAGATGAAGCAGCCGAGCATGATCTACAACCGGCGCACTGGCCAATACTCAGCGCCGCCGACGCAGGGTGGAGGCGCAGGGCCAGCCGCAGCGCCATCGGCGGCAATCGAAATGCTGAAGAAAAATCCGGACATGGCCAGCGCATTTGATGCCAAGTACGGCCAAGGAGCATCCAAGAAACATCTCGGAAACTGATATGGCAAACCCATTTGACCAGTTTGATAGCTCTGCCTCTTCTGCAAACCCATTCGATCAATTCGACGCCCCGCAACAAAAGCCGTCAAGCCTAGCGCGCCGAGCCGCTGACATCCCGCTTGGCTTGATCAAGGGTGTTGTCGATCTGCCTTCTGCCGCTGTTGGCCTGGCTGACATTCCGACCAATGGACTAGCCGGCAAGGCTGTTGGCGCCGTAACCGATTCGCTTGGTCAGGCCGCCGATGCCGTTGGCCTTCCGGCTGGCGCGCGCCCATCCAACTGGTCGAAGCAGATTGGCGATATGTATTCCCCCGAGGTGAAGCAGGCGCAGACAGCCGTTCATCAAGGGTTCGAGCAGGGCGAGCAAGCCGCGTCCGACGCTGGCGAAGGTACGATCGGCAAGCTCATCGGCGGCGCCAAGAGTGGTCTTGCTGCGATGGCTAGTAATCCATCGGCAATCATTCCGCTGATCGCTGAAAACTATGGCGGCATGAAGGCTATCGCCAAGGGTACGGCGCACGCACTGGCACCAATGGCCGCCAAGTATAGCGAAGCCGTCAAAGCTGGCACGATGACGCAGGAAGCCGCCGATGCTGCGCTGGCGACTGCAGCGGGCCGTACCGCTGCTGTTGGCGAAGGATTGTTGACCGCTGGCCAGAATACGGCACAAGTCGAACAGGAAAATCCGAATGCCACATTTGGCGACCGAGCCATGCAGGGCTTGGCCGGCGCAATCACTGGCGGCATCTCCCGTGGGGTATCGAAAATACCAGGCCTTGGCGATGTCGAGGCAAACATGGCGCTCAAGGATATCGGCTCCACGGCGCGCACTGGCCTATCTGGCGGGAGACTCGCCGCGGCCGGCAAGGGCGTTCTTTCCGAAGGCGTTCTCGAAGAACTGCCACAATCCCTGCAAGAGCAGGTTTGGCAGAACCTTGGCACAAACAAGCCTTGGGATTCTGGCTTGGCCGAGCAGGGTGTCAGCGGCCTTGTGGCTGGCGCTGGCATGGGTGGCGCAATGGGCTTGGCTCATGCGCAACCGAAGACCAAGTTACCGGATGCCGGCCCGCTGTCCGCCGCCGTCAATGCCGGCGTAGATTCTGGCGCTACCTCGCTCGATGCGCCGCTGGCGCTTGGTTATCAAGCAGGCCCTCCGCTCGTTAATTTCCCTGACGGAACGACGATGACGCAGGCGGAGTATCAGCAGAGAATTGCGTCTGGTGAGCAGCAGCGCCTTGACGGAATGGTTCAAGACAATCCGCTTGTCCGCATGTCAGAAAGAGCCAAAGAGCGAGCCGATGAAACCGCGCCCGACCGCGACCTTGCTAATCTCATCATGGAGCAGAAGGCCGACGTAGATCAGCGCAGAAAGTCTTTGTCTGAGATCGCGCTAAATCGCCAGCAAGTTCGCGACGAAAAGCAATCTGTTCGCGACCAGTCAGGTGACGGCTCATTCTCCAACATGGACGAGCTGGCCGGTCTTATCGGCCAAGAAAAGCAGGATGTCGCCGGCCGTCGCCAGAACATTGCCGACACGCAAGAGCTTCGCCGAAACGTTGAGACTTCCGACGCCGATAACCGCGTGGCCGATGCGATGGCCAAGGAATCCGCACAGCGCCGCCGCGATGTCCTGAATGGCGTACTCGCCGACGAAAGCACCGTCGACCATGCCAAGCGTTTTGCTGCCGAACTGAAGCGCCAGGGCTTCCGCGATGCCGAGCCTACAGAATCGGAACTTGCCACCGTTCAGCGATTCAACGATATCAAGAACGCGCAGCCGGCCGATCCGGAAGCTGAACCGGCATTGCCGAACGAACTAGACGCAGCCGGCGCCGGCATCAAAGAGCGCGCACCGAAAGCCGCGCCACAATCCGGTGGCCGCGACAAGGCCGCCGAGATCAAGCGGCTCGTCTCCCAAGGCTGGAAGGTCAGCGGAAAAACGCTTGTCTCGCCGACTGGCAAGAAACGAAACATCAACATCATCGAGCGCGGTCATGCTCTCAATGCTCAAAATGAGATCAGCCAAAATGCCAGTCAATCACTATCTGTGCCCGCAATTCGACAAGCAGAGCAAGCGCCCGCAGCCGAGCAAACTTCTGTTGTCGCTACTGAACCCGAAGCCAAAGCGCCGGAAGTAGCCAATGCTCCCGCATTTGAACAAGTGGCTAAAGAAGCGCCACAAGCGAATGATGCGCAAGCTGGGGCGCAACGTGGCTCCGCACCTGAAGCCGAAAGCATAGCAGCCAAGCCCGCCAAATCTGCACCCAAGAAAGCCGGTCCACAAAACCGTGATGATCTAGTCGGCGCGATCCTGCGCGTCACTGGAGGCAATGGCATCGCTGCCAACCAGGCGCAGACGATTACCGGCGACAAGGCCGGCAGTGCCAATGCCAAGGTGCGCGGACTCTTCACGAATGACGGCACGGCGGACCTCGGCGACGTGGCCATGCTGCTACGCGACGAAGAGGGCTATCACGTCACGGACGGCGATCACCTCTCCGAACTGATCCGCGAACAGGCGGCCGGAAACCCCGTCTATTCCATGGAGCGCACCGAGCGCGAGGCGACCGACAATGCCGAGAAACAACACAAGTCGGAAGTCTCGAAGAAAGCCGAAGAACTTGGCTTGAAGAAGATCGGCGGACGGCGTACTCTGCAAGTGGTTGAGGCCGAGATTTCAAAGGTTGAGGCCGAACGCGCAGACATGGAGGCCAAGGAAGAACGGGCCGCTATCATGGCCGAATCTGTGTTTTCTGAGCCGCAGGAAATGACAGAGGCCGAAATCATGGCCTGGCTGTCGAGTGATCTAGCAGGAACCTATAGCAAAGAGGAAATTGACCGTGCCGAACAAGAAAGAACCGACCGAGAAAATGCTCGCTCTGAAGCGCGCACTGCTGCTGATTCCGAAGAGCAAGCGCAAAGCCGTGTTGGAGAACGGGCGGCAGATGGCGCAACTGAAGCAGGAGCGCGAGCAACTGAAGGCTTCGGCCTAGCCAGCCAAACAAACGAACAAGCTGCCGAGCAATTCGCGCAGCAACAGGCCAGAGAGCAAGCCGAGCCCACCAAAGCGCAGGCAGACCGCGAACGCGATGCCGTTCCATTCTCGCTTGGACAGCAAAGCCAGCCGAAGCCACAAGGCGTTCAGACTGGATTGTTCACGGCTGATGGGCGGGCAACACGAGGCGCCGCCACCTCTGACAAGCCCGCTGTTGAGGCGGGATCTCGATCTGGCGAGACACAGGAGCGGACGGCGAGAGCCGTTAATCCGGGTTCGTCGGAACCTGTGCAGTCGGTCAATGAGGCTGGCGGCGATTCATATGCTGCCACCATTCCGCTAAGGGTGCAAGTGACCGCCCTGGCGGCAGCGCAAAAAGAACAGGATGTCTTGAGTCGACATGATCTGGCCGAAGAAATCCGCAGCATAGACCAGAATGGCATGATTGATCTGTCGGCGCTGGCTGACAATCCGGCATACTGGGATGCGGAGAATGAGGAATATACGCCAGCCGGTTATGCCGAGGTCGATCGGCTGACTGACCAGCAGGCGCGCGACAACCTGAACCTGCCGGTATTCAATGATCTGCCCGACCTCGATGGGGCGCATCAGTTCGCCCAGGTCGCGGCGATGGAAAAGATTCTGGATGGTCTTGGTATCAGCTACGACCGGAACTACAGTTTCTCGACGAGTCGCTACATCATGGTGCATCGTGGCGAAGGCGCTCCCGATCTAAAGTTGCGCTTCGCTGACCACCTAAATACCGCCAAAGGCCAGCCATCACCAGATGTCAATGTAGCCCCGGGAGGGGAGAGTTTCACGCATGCTGTCAATTCTGTACTTCACATTGCAGCAGACAGCGCCAAGGAAGAGGCAAAACAGGCCGACAGCAAAGCAACTGCCGATGCTGGCGAGGAACTGACCTATAACAAGCGCAACCGCCGAATGGGCGGCCTGAAGTGGGATGACATAAAGGATAAGAACGCTGCGCTGCGCGTGAAGGAAGTCGTCAAGTCCAAAGTCTATCCGAAGCCCGATTATCAGGCGCTGGTCGATGGTGGCATGCGGGATGTGGTCGCTCATATCGTCAAGCAAGCCTACGACAGTATCGCCCCGGCACCGAAGCTAAAGCGTGGCGCCGAAGTGAGCGACGAAGCGCTGCAGTCATACATCTCTGGCGTCAATCGCGTCATGGATGGCGTAATGAAGTGGGCCAATGATGGAACGGCCATTGCCAAGTGGTCCAAGGCGCAATCAAAACTATCCGGTGGATCATTCTCCGTTTCCGAACTGGCGACGGCAGAATCATTGCTTGATACTGTCTATCCCGGTGGATGGAAAACGTATCGAGACGAAATCATCATGCTTGGCGGAAACAAGATGCTGAGCGCCTTGCAGCCTGGACACGATGAAGTCGGCCGGGCGCTAAAGGACATCAAGCTAGGCTGGCCAGCCAAGAGCGAGGCGTGGCAGAAGCAGGGCTACAAGGTGGTCAATGCTGAAACAATCGACGTTGAGCTGTATGCCAAGCCGGGGCGCGGAGACAGCGCAGCCTACGTTTCAGGGATGGTCACGGCCAATAATCAGCGTGTCGACAGCTTCATGGTGCGCGGTACAGCAGATAAGGAGTCGCCGGAAGTACAGGAAGCCATTGCCGAGAAGCGTAAGCAACTCGAAGGAAACTATGTTTTGGTCGACAAGGTTGGCCGGATAGAAGGAATCTATCCATCTGAAGATATGGCTATTGAGGCGGCCCGCGAAAAGGTAAAGCGCGAAAGTGGCGAGAAGATCGGCGAGAAAGGCGTATCGGTTGCAATGGCCGAGCGCCTTGGTATCGAACATCGACTTCCCGGCGATGATGTAAGCTCCGAGCGACTGAAGGAAACTTTTGGCTTCCGTGGCGTGAATTTCGGAAATTGGATGCAAGGCGAAACCAAGGCCAAGGTCAATGAGCGCCAGCTTCACTTGAACCATCTTTTCGATGCCTTCATGGATTTGGCACAACTGCTCAACGTGCCGCCAAAGGCAATGAGCCTGAATGGCATGCTTGGTATTGCGGTAGGCGCCCAAGGAAGCGGCAAGGCGCTTGCGCACTTTGTTCCCGGCGTGAATGAAATAAACGTGACACGCACCAAGGGAGCCGGTGCTCTGGCGCATGAATGGGGCCATGCCCTCGATCACTACTTCGCCACGATGGGAGGACTAGATCGCGACAAGGAGCCGTACCTGAGCGCCCACGTCGGCACGGTTAGCAGCAAGATTGAGAGTGGGAAATTGGTGCGCTCTCCGATTGATCTGCTTGATGTTCGTCCGGAAGTTGCCGCGCAGTTCCAGTCAATCGTTAATGCGATGACTAAGCGCAAGGAAACAGAAGCTGAGTACGAGGCTAGAATTCGTGGCGAGAAGGCTATTGCTGGCCGAATGGTGGCTGAAGAAATCAAGGAAATCACAGAGAGCATCGACAAAGCAAAATCCGGATGGGGAACGCCGGCCGTATCTGCAAAGATTCGTAGCCTAGCCGAACGGATAGCCTCGCTTGATTATGGCGATGGGCGGGTTTCAATGGGCGGAACAGATGTGCCTGCAGTAGTTGCAGAGATTGCTGACGCCTACGAAAAAGCATCCGGTGTTCCGATGAAGAATATCGGCATGTTGGGATATTACGCAGACCGGTACCAAGTAATTTCCGGCATTCTTGAGTCTGAAGAGGATCGCGCTCCACGCGAAGTAACGACCGATTATAAGAAGTCATCGAATGCAGCAGACGCCAAGAAAAAGCCATATTGGAGCACCAAGCTGGAAATGTTCGCCCGCGCATTTGATGCCTACGTGGTCGACAGCCTGGCCGAGAAGGCGGCAAAGAATACCTATCTTTCCGGAATTGAGGCCGTAGCCCCGCAAGGTGACGAACGCAAGGCTATCGGAAAAGCGTTCGATTTCCTGTTTGCTGAACTGCAGACCAAGGAAACCGAAAAAGGCATAGCCCTGTACTCCCAAGGCGAAAGCCAAGGGACAAGCATCGACCGGCTGGCCGCCGAGTCGCGAATCAAAGCAATGCTCGGCGACAAGATCGGCAAGGTGCTACTCGATAGTGGCATCGTGACGCTGGTCAATCGCGGCAGCGACTACCAGGGGGTGACGACGGCAAATGGAAAAATTGCGCTCAACCTAGATGCGCTGAGTGAATCGAACTTCGATGGCGTGCTTCAACACGAAGGATTCCACTCGACCATAAATGATCTGATCGGCGAGGAAACGCATGCCAAGCTGATGAAGCAACTCGATACCCTGCTCAAGCAAGGCAATGGTGCGCAATGGGTCAAGGATGCGCGCGCCGCGGTTCCGGCCGATACCAAAGCCGAGAACGTAGCCGAGGAAATCGGCGCCTACGCCATCGAGCAACACATCAACGGCGGCAATATTCCCGGCGCACTGACCCGATGGGCTCAGAACTTCCTGTCAGCTATCCGTGCCGCGATCATTCAGCACATGCCGAACGGCAAGCTGAAGTCATGGGCGATTGCCAATATCACCGCGCAGGATTTGTCGAATCTGGCGATTGCTGGATTGAAGGCTAAGGCACAGGGCCAGTTACAGGCACAGGGCAGGGAGGCGATGGCTTATAGTTCTCCTGTAAAAATTGATGATTTGCACAGCGAATTCTGGTCTAGCATTAAGGCCGGGAAGAACGATTTTACAAAGGACGAAATATATGGCGCGTATGCGAATGGCCGGCGAGGTACTAGCCGAGCAGGATACCTTGATACGATTTCAGGAAAAGCGCTCTCGTCTCCTGAAGCTGCAAGAGTCGCTGCCGAGTGGGACGAAAATATTAGTGGATTCAAAGGGTACGTTACGACCGCTACATGGGCCACGGACGCAGAAGGATTAGAAACGTTTTATGTATCTGTAGTCCCGAAAATACTGTGGGGAAAAACAGACGCATCTAGTGCAGCATCTCTCAATAATTCAGCGATCATGCAATATGCCTTCAGTGAAATGACTGATGGCACATTTGATCTGCACGTCAATGACGTAGCCAAGGGCAGCGAAGTTGAGCGCTTGCTGAAATTGAAGGGTCGACTTCAGCCCGCCAAAGAAAATCCGCTTTATCAACGTGCAGTATTGGACAGTCAATACACAGAGACGCGTGGTTTGATGCAAGAGGCTATACGCCGGCTTGCTTTGGCAGCCGGAATTGTCCCAACGGTTACTCAGTCGCAGCGCGATACCGGGGCCAGAGCTGGGTCAAAAGAGCGCCGTGTTTATCCTGGCAAACAGGTTGAATCAAAGTTTTCCAAGGATGGGCAGGGCGACTCTTCTATCCGGTACAGCCGTGCATCTGCCGCCATCGCCGACTACTTGAAACCAAAAGCGCAGATCATCGAAGAGAAGCAATCAGGCCCATTTGCCATCCCGCGAGAATCAAAGATAGACGACATCATCTATGCAATGCAGGACAAGCAGGTTGATCTAAAGCGCGTTGTTGATAACATCAAGAAAGCGGGCGGTACGCTGAATGATGGAATCGACCCATACCTGCAAGAAGAGTTGTTTCATGGAAGATCAACCAAGGGCGTCGATGACTTTCTTGATTTCGAGCTCAAGCCGCTGATCAATGAAATGCGCCTGCGCAATATCGGCATGGCAGACTTTGAAGAGTACCTATGGAATCGGCACGCAGAGGAGCGCAATCAACAGATCGCAAAGATCAACGCCGAAATGCCAGATGGCGGATCTGGCATCAAGACGGCTGACGCCAAAGCCTATCTTGACAATCTTCCGGCCGGAAAGAAAGAGGCGTATTCCACCCTGGCTAAACGAGTCGATGCCATTAACAAGAAGTCACAGGATATTCTGGTTGTTTCTGGGCTTGAGAAACAAGCGACGATTGACGCATGGAACAGTGCGTATAGCGCATATGTTCCGCTTCACCGGGACGATGTGGATACGGGGAATGTCGGAACAGGCAAGGGGTATTCGATTCGCGGCAGTTCAAGCAAGCGCGCAACTGGATCAGGAAAGCCGGTTGTTGATGTGCTGGCCAACATCGCCATGCAGCGCGAGCGCAATGTAGTTCGCGCCGAGAAAAACCGCATGAGCAACGCGCTGCTTGGCCTGGCTGAAGCAAATCCACACAAAGATATCTGGACGGTTGATGACGCGCCGACCGAGCGCGCCGTCGTGACGCGAGGCGGAAATGATGAGGTTGTGACGCGGATCATTCCAGGATTCGCGCAACGTGACAACGTTATCCACACCCGCATTGATGGCGAGGATCACTACGTCATCATGAACGAGCGCGAGCCGCGAGCGATTCGCATGGCGCAAGCAATCAAGAATCTTGATGCAGACCAGCTTGGCCGCGTGTTGTCCGCTACGGCAAAAGCTACGCGCTACATGGCCGCGATAAACACCCAATACAACCCTGTGTTTGGCGTCGTTAATCTGACGCGCGATTCGCAGACAGCAATGCTCAACCTTTCCACGACAGAGCTAAAAGGCCAGCAGAAAAAGGTAATTGGATACACGCTCAGCGCCCTGCGCGGCATTTACGCAGATGTTCGGGCGCACCGAAAAGGCGAGAAGCCGACATCGGAATGGGCTGGATGGTACGAATCATTCAAGGAGGCGGGCGGCCAAACTGGATTCCGCGACCAATACGAAAACTCAGCGCAGCGCGGCGAGGCAATCCAGAAAGAACTGAATGCGCTTGACCGTAACTTTGCGTTTAAGAAGGCCGGCGCCGTGTTCGACTGGTTGTCTGATTACAACGAGATGATGGAAAACGCTGTGCGTGTTGCTGCATATCGGGCGTCCGTCGAGCATGGCGTCTCCAATGAAAGATCGGCATCGCTAGCTAAGAACCTGACGGTCAACTTTAACCGCAAAGGGCAGGTAGCCACACAGATGGGCGCGCTCTATGCCTTCTTTAATGCCTCCGTCCAAGGCACCGCCAGGCTTGCCGAGACAATGACCGGGCCGGCCGGCAAGAAGATATTTTATGGCGGCCTGCTGCTCGGGGCTATGCAAGCCATGCTGCTAGCATCGGCGGGAATGGGGGATGACGAGCCGCCTGAGTTTGTCCGCGAACGAAGCTTGATATTGCCGATTGGCGACGGAAAATATATCTCCATTCCGATGCCGCTTGGATTCCATATAATCCCTAACCTCGCTCGCATCCCGACTGAGTTTGTGATGGCCGGGTTCAAGAATCCGGCTAACAGAATCGCTGATCTATTCGGCCTTTTTGCCGACACCTTCAACCCAATCGGAAACGCCGGCCTTAGCTTGCAGACCATTGCGCCCACCGTAGTCGACCCGCTTGCCGCGCTTTCAGAAAACCGGGATTGGACAGGAAAGCCAATTGCCAAAGCGGATAGAGACTCAATGAATCCGACGCCAGGTTATTTGCGGACCAAGGACACGGCAACGACCTGGAGCAAAGGAATCTCCTATTCGCTAAACCTTCTAACGGGAGGGACTGATTACAAGAAGGGGTTGTTCAGCCCGACGCCTGACCAGATAGATTATCTGATTGGCCAGGCAACTGGCGGCGTCGGAAGGGAGGCAGCCAAGATCGAGCAAACAATTTCTTCCATGTCATCCGGAGAGGACTTGCCTATTTACAAGATTCCGCTTGTTGGAAGATTTGTTGGCGACACACAAGGAAAGTCAGCAGAAACCGGAAAATTCTACTCAGCAATCCAGCGCATAAACGAGCACGAGAATGAAATAAAAGGGATGGCCAAGAACCATCGCGGCGCCGAGATTTCTGAATACATTGCAGAAAACCCGGAGGCTAAGTTTGTTGCTGCAGCCAATCATGCCGAAAGAGAAATTCAGAGACTCAACCGAGTCAAGCATGAGGCCGTAAAGAAAGGAAACACAGAGCGCGTCAAACAGATGGAGTCAGCGATAACGCAACGCATGAACCAGTTCAACGGTGTTGTAGAAAGGCTATCTAAGTAGGTTGTACACGACAGAGGCAATAACCATAACGGCCATTGACAACCAAATTACGGCCAAGTGGTTTTGCCTCTGTTCAGCGGTTCGCGTACCGATGAATATCATGTACGCAACCCATGCGATAGCAATTAGCTCCATATCTATATCGTGCAGAACTCGTGCAGCTCACGCTTTGCCTTTAGGTAGGCGGTGTGGGCTAATTCTGCCGTGCCGAAGCAGCCAAGCCTTATGAGTTTTCCGCGGACTCTTATTTGAGCCCTATACCCGCCCTGGTGCGGAGTCGCCCCAATCAACTTGGTCTTGCTATGCGACGGGGCTGAATGTCGATTTTCTTGATTCTGAGAATCTGTGCACTCACGAAGATTGGATATTCTATTGTCGCTGCGATCCCCATTGATATGGTCAAGGAATGCAGATGGCCATTTCCCGTGCACATAAAACCAAGCTAGTCTATGAGCAACGTATTGCCTGCAATCAACGGTCATCCTTATGTGCCCATGGCCATTGCTTGCCCATACTGATTTACCAATTGGCGACCCTCTATGGCTTACCGCTCTTGTGAAAATTCCTGTTTCTGGATTGTAGTCAAGCAACTCTTTAAGCCGCTCTTGTGTAAGCGTAGAATGCGCATCGCTCATGGTCGTTCTCCTATAACGATAGTGGGAAGTGGCGGCGGGTGTTAGTAGCACCTTGCCGCTGCGACATTATACCGCCACGGTCTAGCAGCACGGCTCAAGAATAGAGCCGAATCGAGCAAGCTGGATGGCAGCGCCGAGTAGCCATCCAGCGGCGCCGATTGCGATTAGCCATATTCCAATTCTTTTGAACATGAGCAGGAAACATGAAAGCAGAAGTCGTTAGTCTAGCACAATGGAAAGCGGCGCACCCGCCTGCGCTGATCTGCTGGCAGCATGGATTACAATGCGCCCTTGCGTGGCAGCGCCTGTGGCTGCGAATTTTATTTCAACGATAGAGCACTCATAAATCACGCACGCCAAGCCACAAACGGCGTAGATGCGTGATGTTCAACCCCCCGCAAGGGGCTGTGTGCCTTGCGCATAACTGAACCCCCGATGTTCAAGTCTTTAATAAACAGACGGTTAAAAAAGCGTAAGTAGATTGTTTGCACATCATATGTATAGAATTGTGCAATCCGATCACGCACAAAATCACGCATGGCTTCCATCGCTCCCCACAAGTCTGGATACCGGGCTCAGGTCTTTACGCTTGGAGTTCGTGACTCGCAGGTATTCCGCACAAAGCGAGAAGCCGCGGCCTGGGCATCCGCTCGGGAGACAGAGATACGCACAAAGGGCCGCCTTCCTGTAGGTGAGCGTTATTCGATTGGCGAACTGCTCGACAAGTACCTCGATGAAATTGTGCCTAAGCACCGAAGTTCAGTTCGCGAGATAGCCGCAGTGAATTTCATAAAGCGCCAGCTTGGCGACAAAGCCAAGACACCAGTTAGCAAGGCCGAATCAGTCATCGCCGAGTATCGCGATGCGCGGTTAAATGTTGTGTCCGAAGCGACGGTATTGCGAGAACTGAAGATATTCGGAACGGCTTTTGAGGAAGCCAGAACAGAATGGAAGTGGATCACCACCAATCCAGTGCGGGCGCTGCGCAAGCCGTCATCATCGGCCCACCGTGACCGAGTTCTTACCCGGTCAGAGATTCGCGCCCTATTGCAGAGGATGGGCTACCCGAGGAAAGAGAACGGAACGGCTCTGGCGTTCCTTCTGGCGCTGCGTACTGGCATGCGGCTGGGTGAAATATGCAACCTTACCCGAGACCGGATATTCGATAAGCACGTCTATCTTGATGAGACGAAGACCAACCCGCGTCCTGTTCCACTGTCGAAGAAGGCCAGGCGCATCATGGACAAGATAATTGACCGGAATAAGAAAGGGCCGGTCATCGGTATGAAGGCAGGAACGCTCTCAAACCTGTTTGTTCGGTATAGGAAAAGCCTCAGAATTGACGACATAACCTTCCACGACACCCGGCACACCGCAGCAACATGGATGGCAAGGAAGGTCGACGTGATGACTCTCTGCAAGATATTCGGCTGGACAGACCCAAAGATGGCAATGGTTTATTTCAATCCGAAAGCTGGAGATATTGCTGACATGCTGTGATCAAGCAGCAATTGCACGGTCAATCTCTGAAACGGGTATGCGCCCAAAGTCATTCAGCTTTAACTGTCCTGACTTGATCATCTTGCTGATCGTTCCGCGCGATACGCCGGCCATTTCTGCAGCCTGATCCTGCGTTACTTGGCTGGGCCTCGGGTGAGTCTCGGCGTAAAGCTGGATGGCCTTCATGGCTATATCAACTTCGCTCATCAAAATTCCCCTTTCCTGATCTTGTCTGCGATGCCAGAAAGAGCCCCATTCACATCATCGCCGAAGTATTCTTGATGCTCTCCAAGAGACAAATGTTCAGCAATCCGCTCCACCAGCTTCGCGCCATACTCTTGCAGCGCGTTGGTGTCGTGGGGGATGGCTATGATTTTTCGACTATGTTCCGTTGTGTAACCAGAATCATTTAGCACTGAACACAATCTGTCAAGTTCCTCACGAAGCTGCTCTGCGTAGGCTTGCTCGGCGGCTAGTTGCTGGCGGAGTTCGTTAATCTCCTTATCTAGCGACACTAGAACGTTTGCGTCTATTTGCCTGCACTTGGCAATCTCCGTCGCCTGCTCAGTAATCTTCTGGCGCTGCTCGGCGCGAACCGTAACGTGATCTGCAACAGCGGCGATTAGCTTGCTGATTTCGGTAGCCTGCTCTGCGATGGTGGCTTCGCACTTCCAGCAATGAGGCTTACTCTCCTTGCTCAGTTCTGCGAGTAGGGCGCTGGCGAATTCAATGTAATGATCCGGCGAATACGTCCGGCCTCGCGGCTCTAGTTTCTCTGCAACTCGCAGCGCTATTTCATCTATCGTATTCATGCTGTTTTTCCTTTGTTCAAATATGCAACAAATTACTGTTGTTGCTTGCGCTGCAACGGTTTCCAGCGCCGTGTTTCGTAGAATAGGCGGCAATGGCCAGAATAGACGGCGGTTTTGCCGTCTACTTAGCGTTAAGCCTCTATTCCAGCAAAGTGTGGCGCAGCAACTGCCGCAGCTTCATCCTCGCTATCGAAAACGCCAAGCCACTTCAGCTTCCCGTTTATTCTCACTACCACCTGCCACCTGTCGCCGCGCTTTGAAACCCCGCGATGGCAAGACGTTTTGTTATCTCTCGTTGGGACGTTCTTGTTGTTTGCTGACCTTCCGCACGCTCGCAAATTTCCGCGAGTGTTGTTTCGCGGATTCCGGTCAATGTGGTCAATATCCTCTTTGGGGTCGCCAAGCAACAGCCGGTGCAACCCGATTGACCGCCTTTTACCATCTTCGCCGCGTATTTTTGTGAGCACATACCCGCGATCAGTAACCCACCATTTGTGGGCATCAAATAGCGGCCTATCTGAATCATCAAAAATCACAACCTGCCCGCGTATATCAACTGTAGCCATGTTAGCACCTCCTGTTAATAGGCAGTCTAACACGGTTATGTAGATAGTCAATAGGCAATGAACCGGCCTAACACGTCATTCAAGCCGACGCCTTCGGCGCGGCTTAACTCAGCCGTTAGCTGGCACTTCCGGCAACGGGTCACCCGCTCGGTCAACGCCTTCTTGGTATCCCACGCCGTATGCCTCGTGTTCATCGGTTCCCGGCGTGTATGGGTTGCAGAGCCCGTCCTTTTTTAGCCCGTGGCCGATCCCGCTTTCGTAGGCATTGCAGATCATGTACACCTTGCTGACCATATTTTTCTCCTTGCTCCGGGTGGTGCCGCCTAACTAGGCGTTCAAGCCGAACCCGCTTCGCGGGTCGGCTTAACTTCGGTGTTAGCGCTCACTATCGCGCGCCCATCGCAAAGCGTCGTGCTCGCCTTGAGTTCTGGCATCAGCAAGCATCTTGTGCAACTCGTGCGGCGCAATCACGTACACGTCAAGGCGAAGTGTCTGGCCTGCGTAGCCCATGTACCCACCTTTAGTTTCAATGCAATCGCTCAGCAACTTTCGCAAAGCGTTCTCTGCAAGCTGCTCGGCTTGTGCGCGGATAATCCGGTCGCGCCCGATAGCAGCGAGTTCGGCATCACGCACAAACGCAACCGCTTGCAGTCGCGTGGCGCTTTCGGGTATCAGTCCAGCCATTTCGTCGTCTCCGTTGTCGTGCTAACCAGCAGATCAAGCCGACCCTGCGGGTCGGCGCTCGTTTCAACCGTCAGCGCCAGGCGCAGGGCGGCTTATCGCGGTGTTAGCTGGCAATGGCAGTTCGGGCGCGCCACTCACAGGCGTCTGCTTTTTCGCGGCCTTCGCCTTGCGCGTATATTTCACGTCTTTCCTCACAAGTGGCTGGCCTTCCTCGTCGTAAGCGATCACGTAATCCGCGCCGTTGTATTTGCAACCGCCGTAGTGGCGCGCAATCGAAAGTTGCGTGTTCAGCCAGTTGTAGATTCGCTCGGGTGTTCGCTGTTCCATTTCTCGCTCCGTTGGGGTTGCCACCTAACAATTCATTCAAGCCGACGCCTACGGCGCGGCTTAACTCAGGTGTTATCTACTCCAGAACGCCAGGCGCATGCGCTTCGCCGGCTTGTGCATCGGCCCTGCTGGCACGTCGCGGAACTCAGCGTCAACGATTGCCGGAGCAAGCCCTAGAAGCTCTATGCACTTTTCGCGCACCTGTTGCGTCAACTCCGGCCCCATGTCGGCGTAATCGACGCAATGCAGGTTCTTCAGCGCCACGTAATCCTTTCCGCCTAGCGATGACTTGCGGTCCAGAAGGTCGGCTAGCCTGTCCAGGGCGCAAATGCTGAAATGCGTGCTCTTCAGCATTTTGACCAATCCCATCGCTGCGGCTCGCTGCTGGAACTCTGTCAGTTGGTTCATTGGTTCTCCGTAGAACGTAGATAACAATTCGTTGGAACCGAGTCCGCATCGCTGCGCTCGCGGCCCGCTTCAACTCACTTGTTAGCGCCTTCCGTGGAATGCTCATCAGAGCCGCCAGCAGTACACCACTCAGCCTTGCCGTCCGTTGCAAGCGGCATCCCGCATACGTCGCAGTCCTGTCCTGTCATCCAGCAAGACTTGCCGGCTGCAAGATTCCAGCGGTCGCATGGGTGAGCATCTTCGTACCTACTGCATTTCTCCGTCATCGCTTGCGCCCTCCTACGGCGCTAACAATTCGGTGCAGCCGATGCCGCTTCGCGTCACGGCTGAACTTGGGTGTTAGAGCGCATCATTCAGTCTCACGGCACGCCGCCAGCAGGTCATCAATCGCGGCGCGTAGCTCCGGCCACTCCGCAGGAGCA
>OFRO01000333.1_pt1 | contig 17520 bp, 18 predicted proteins | sample 1543091 | NCBI WGS metagenome assembly OFRO01 (sample SAMN07774217, study PRJEB24372) | wastewater metagenome | isolation source: Exp Tend NO 10WW | collected 2016-02
CGTCAACACATACCGAAACGTCAATCACCAAGTACCGACCACATGGAGAATTCTTAACGACAACATCCGCATTCTCGCTGGTGGGTCCGGTAGTTTCTCCATCGGTCCTTGTACTTTCTACCCCGGCCGCATACGCCTACCATCCGGCCTAGACCTCAAATATCACGATCTTCACAACACCGGGGACGGATGGGTATACTCGTATGGCGGCAAGCCGCGCAGGCTTTATGGCGGCGCGTTGTTGGAAAACATCATCCAAGCACTCGCACGCATTATCATCTCCGATGCATCGACGCGGATACGCGCACGTCTTTCGGTACTTGGCATACACCTTGCATTACAAGTACACGACGAGTTGGTGTATATCGTGCCTGATGAATTCGTACCTGCCGTGCAGGCTCTTCTTACGGAAGAGATGGATCGACGTCCGGCATGGGCACCTGACTTGCCGTTGGCTTCCGAATGTAGCTACGGCCAAACATACGGTGATTGCAAATGACGATCCTCCCTGACCGGTCGAAGCGTCTTCAAGACCTCATAGAATTATCGGGGAAAATGAAGAATGGTCCTTTTGTGGCTGGCGCAGCGTCGCAACTTATTACCGACCTAATATCGAAGCAACTTTATGATCTCGCAAAAAACCCCAAGCCCCCTCGGGCTATATCAGCCGGCGGGCTTGTAGAGACTTTCTACGGACATCCTTTGGAAGACATACTGGATGGAATTCCAGCGCACCGGAAAATCGAAGCTATAACGGAGATGAGAAAAATGGCGGGCGGTATAGGTGCGTTTGGTGGTGGTGGTGGTGGTGGTGGTGGTATTGTTTTTCCAACAGCACCGCCGCAGCAGCAAGTATCTCACCCATTCAACCATATAGACGCGCTATGCATGCGTATGCGCTGGGCAAACCTTTTCTCCACTCCGTTCGAGAACGTGTTTATTCATGTTGCCCCGGCAAAGAAAATTTTCATTTTCATAATCACAAAAGAACTAAAAACTGTCACGCTCGACATCGACGACGATGCGCTCTTTCCTTCGGACCATCTGATCGCCGAACTTCGCCTGCTCGGCGGCTAGGTTACTTTGGAGGTAACAATGTCTGAACCCAAACCCGATTATTACACGCTGACACCCGTGTTCCAAACACAAGGCATGCTGGTGAACGCTTCCATCGGCATCTGCTGCACGTGCGGCGGCGTTGCGACAGGTATGGGTGGTTCAAACGGGGATGTCTGTCTTCGTTGTGCGGAAGTTTTAATGTCGGGGCAAGCCCGACATGCAATCGTGTGGAATGAAAAGGATTGATAGTATGGCGTCCTACCTCTATATTCGTCCGACCACCAAATCAGGCAAGTATCAGATCGTTCGGAAGTCAGCGGGGAACCGCTTCTATGTTGTCGCCGAAGCGTTCAACGAGCCTGCCGCCGAGAGCATCGTTGCTTCACTCAATACGAACAACGTCATGATCCCGGAGAACCCAACCAAGAAAGCCTCCTGATGGTTATGGTCACTACCGGCCGCAAGCCGAAGCCTTTTTCGTGGAGCTACTCAAAGCTCAAAAATTTCGAGACGTGCCCGAAGAAACACTGGTCGGTCGACCTCGAAAAGAAATACAAAGAAGGCGAGAGCGAGCAGCTAAAATGGGGCGATTTTGTCCACAAGGGGCTCGCCAGCGTCATTGCAAATCGCGTTGAGCACGCGGCGGGGCGCATCGCAGATGTAGCGCCGGTACCGGCCGGCCTTGAGCCGATGATGCCGTGGGTGGAAAGAATTCTGTCCGGCGCGGGGACAATCCTCGTCGAGCAGCAGATGGCGATCACGAAAGACTTCGCACCGACAACGTGGTTCGGTAACGATGCTTGGTACCGAGGTATCGGAGACGTTGTTAAAATCAACGGAGATATCGGCTTTGTCATCGACTGGAAGACTGGAAAAATTCTGGAAGACAGTCAGCAGTTGGCGCTCATGGCTGCATGCTTGTTTGCGCATTACCCCGCACTGCAGGCGGTGCGGTCAGAGTTTGTATGGCTTAAGGAAGGACCCGACTGTTCGTCGCGGGAGGACTTCCTTCGTTCGGATATGCCCAACATGTGGCGGGGACTGTGGCCCCGAATTGAGGTACTGAAACATGCCTACGAGACAACGTCCTACCCCCCAAAACCCAGCGGCATCTGCAAAAAATACTGCCCCGTCACCGACTGCCCCTACCACGGCGTCGGAAGCCGCTAAGGTGACAACGCAAGACGAAGTCACTCGTATCGAAGTGTCGCCGCTACCGATCAACGAGCCTTCTTATGAAGGTCTTCCCGAGAAAACTGTTCGCGAGATGAAGGCCGGGCGTATGGCTGTGCGCAAGCACGCTGATTACGAAACGCATGTCAGCACGATCATGACGCAGTCGGCCGAGGAGATGTTCTCCAAGCAAGCCAAAATTCGGCTCACCGACAAACGTGTCGCTCTGCAGGAAGGGACGAACTGGTCAGCGCATGCGTCGCTTGATCCCGGCAAACACGAGTGGACTGTTACCATTAAGGTAACACGCCCCGGAGTACCGCCGGCGGAATTAAGCGAGCCCTTCCCGCAATTTCCGAGTGACGAGATGATCGCATGGCTGATGATGGTGGGCTGACGAGAGAGAAGGCTGTTGATATTGTAGCGAGCGCTATACTCGGGAGAGGTCACTTAGCGCCACCTAGTTTTTGGCGGAAGCTCGATGCAGGAGAATACAAACTCAAGGCTATGTTCCCCAACACGTTAATGACGACAGGGTTCAGTGGGCCGATAAAATGTGGGGCGGCTTTCGTAAACCTGTACCGTTGGGTAGTCGATAAAGATCACTACGAGCTAGTCGTTCAGCTTGAGGAAGATATCCATGAATTCCCAAGCGAGCACATGATCGCGCAGATAGCACTGGTGGTATAATGACGCCCGAAGGAAAAGTTAAAGAGCGCATTAAGAAAATGCTCGCCAAGTTCACACTCGACAGTGACGGCAAGCGGGTGATGGATACGTTCTGGCCGGTGCCGAATGGCATGGGCGCGTCACATCTGGATTGCATCATTTGCTTTTATGGCCGCTATATCGCAATCGAGGCAAAGGCTCCGGGTAAAAAGCCGACGCCCCGGCAAGAACAACGTATTGCTAGTGTGGCCGATGCCGGCGGCTGCGTACTCGTTATCGATGGTGACGAGGGTTTGGCGGTTCTCTATACCGTGCTGCTCGACACTGCTTCACGTTACGGACTGAAAAAGAAACCGGAAGATGTATCAAGTAATCCTGTCTGAAAAACATAAGAAGATTGGTGTCCCGGCTATCGACGGCGTGAAGGGGCTATTCTCCGACGCGCCAACGCTCGAAGTCGGGGACACGCTTCACTGCGTCGTAGATCACGACGAGACGAATACTTTTTTGCTCCGTAAGATGGGGTTCGATGTCCCGTCGCCGATCCTGTTTCATTACGATTGGGCTGGCGCTCCACCGCCCGGCCAGATCGGGCATCCGTTCGACGTGCAGAAGAAAACGTGCGCCATGCTGACCATGGCGAACCGTGCTTACGTGCTCAACGGTATGGGTACCGGCAAGACCAAGTGTATTCTGTGGGCTTGGCACTACCTCTATATGATGAAGCGCTGCGGCAAGATGATCGTGCTCGCGCCTTTATCGACGCTCACCTTTACATGGGCCAAGGAAGTTTTCAGTACGCTCCCCGGTATCAAGTGTGTCGTGGTGCACGGCTCGAAAAAGAAACGCGAAGAAATCCTCGCCAACAGCGACGCGGATATTTTCATTATCAACCATGACGGTATCAAAGTGGTCGAGGACGCCATCAAGGCGCATCCCGATATTAACGTCATGGCCATCGACGAGCTTGCCGTGTTCCGTAATGGTGGATCAGATCGCACCAAGATCGCCAAGGGGATCGCGGCCAAGATGGAGTGGGTATGGGGTGCATCCGGTGGCCCTATCCCCAATTCCCCGACCGATGTGTGGGGGCAAGCACAGATCGTTACGCCCGACCGCGTCCCGCGATACTTTAGGCACTTCCAGCAAGAGTTGATGATTAAACTCGACAACTTTATCTGGAAGCCGAAAGACGACGCGGTCGAGCGTGCGTTCGCCGCCATGCAGCCAGCCGTGCGGTTTACGCTGGATGATGTCGCGGAGCTTCCGGAAGTCATCGAGCGCGATGTCAACGTCGACATGGGCGCGCTCCAAATGAAAGCGTACAAGGACCTTGTATCGCATTGTCAGAGCATGATCGGTACAGACCAAGTGACGGCGGCAAACGCCGGCGCGGTCATGATGAAGCTGCTTCAAGTTTCTATGGGCTGGGTATACGTCCGCGACCAGCAGGGCGTACAGCGCACCGTACCGCTCGACAACGCCAATCGACTGCAAGCGTTACTCGACGGGGTAACTTCCACCGACCGCAAATGCCTTGTGTTCGTGCCTTTCAAACACGCGCTCGAAGGTATCAGCGAGCACTTCAACAAGAAGGGCATCAACATTGAGCATGCGGTTGTATCTGGCGATACTCCTAGTGGAGTTCGCAGCGAAGTATTCAATCTGTTTCAGAATACTGGAAAGTATCGGGTCCTTCTCGCTCACCCCCAATGCTTGGCACACGGGCTTACTCTCACTGCTGCTGACACTGTCATCTGGTTCGCTCCGACCACGAGTTTAGAAATCTACGACCAAGCGAACGCACGCATCCGGCGTGTCGGTCAGAAGCACAAACAACAGATCATCCACCTGCAGAGCACTCCGGTGGAGCGGAAGATTTACCGTATCCTGCGGCAGCATCAAGCCGTGCAGAACAAATTCCTCGACATGTTCGAAGAGCTTGGAGGCGACCAATGGTGACGCTCGCTCAGGCAGAAGAGCGTAAACGTAAGGACTTGAAACAAGTCGCCGATTACGCACAGGCTATGATGGAAAAAGAGTTTCCATCGATGGGTTTCCCGAATGAAAAATGGGCACGTCATACTAGCGACGGTGTAATAGTTTTTCGGGCTCATTGGCCGTGCAGATCGGTTGTCCGGATTATTGGTCCTTTCGAAGGCGATACTTGGGAGATCGTTTTTGTAGATAACTCAACTAACCTCGCAAGGTTACGCGCGGCAGGACCGGCGGGGCTCAAAGAAGTCCTTCGGCATGAGAAGGGCCACGATCTACTAAGCATTCGATGTATCGCCATCGAATGGACGAAACACCTTTCCACTAACACAGGAGATCGGAATGACAACTGACGCCAAGGACATCGAAGAAGTCGCGAACGACCCGTTCCTCGACACCAGCGCTACCGCGCAACATGCGACTGAAATTCAAGCGCCGGCCGCGCCGGTCGACCTCAATACCCGCGTCGGGCAGTACGTCAAGCTGCGCGACCTCAAGACACAATTGAAGGACAAGCACAAGGTCGAGCTTGCCCCCATCGACGAAGCCATGGAACAACTAGAGCAAGTGCTCTTGGGGGCCCTCAACGCACAAAATGCAGACAGCGTAAAAACTGCTTCCGGTACCGTTTACAAGTCGGTAAAAGAAAGTGCGTCGATGGCTGATCCGGCCGCTTTCTGGTCCTACGTTATCGCCTCGGGTAACTTCGATCTGATCGACAAGAAGGCCAACGTGACCGCTGTCAAAGCCCACATCGAAGACCCAGCCAACAACGGCCAGCCGCCCCCCGGCATCAATTTCTCGTCGGTGGCCCTGCCCCGAGTTCGTCGCGGCTAATCAGTTTCATCACAGGAGAAGACTATGAACCAAATCGTCAATGCGAGCCAGATGGCACCGGCGTCCACACGCTTCGCCGCTGTGCCGCAGGATAACGACCTTGCCGGTGGCATCACCGGCGGTTATGGCCTTATTACCTATAAGGGTAAGGTCTGGACTATCAAGCATCAGGGACAGGAGATGGTCCTGATGCGCCCCGACGGTGACGGCCCGCGCAACAGTATTGAGCTTGTGGTCCTCAAGGCGAACCCGCACCTTTCAAAAATCTGGTACGAGAACGGCTACGTCGAGGGCAGCAATGCGCCTCCGGATTGCTCGGCGGCGAACGGCCTCAAGCCCGACGCTGGCGTCCCGAAGCCGCAGCACGCGGTCTGTGCGACTTGCCCGAAGAACCAGTGGGGCAGCGACCCGCGCGGCGGTAAGGGCAAAGCGTGCGGCGACAGCCGGCGGCTCGCCGTGGTACCGCTGCAGGACATCCCGAATGAAAGCCTCGGCGGTCCGCTCTTGCTCCGTGTCCCGGCAGCGTCGTTGCAGGATTTGGCGGCGTTCTCAAACCAGATGCAGGCGAAGGGCTATCCCTACTACAGCATCGGCATTCGTATCGCCTTCGATGCGAAGGAAAGCTATCCGAAGTTCGAGTTCAGCGCGATCCGCCCGCTGACCGACGCCGAAGCGGACGTCGTCATCGGTATGCAGAAAACCGAAGCTGTTGCCCGCGTCGTGTCGGAGCCTTCTCCGGCTGAAACGGCGCAGGCGCAGGCCCCCGCCGCCCCGGCTGAAAAGCCGCTGTTTGAACAGATGCCCGGCACGGCCCAATCCACAGTCGCGACGCCAGCGGCAGCCGTGGAAGCTCGCCCCGCTCCGGTGGCTCAGGCGACGGGGTTCGGCGAAGTAGCTTCTGTTCAACAGACTGCAGCGCCCGCCCCAACGTCCTCGAACGTGACGGCGCAAGCGGCTGGCAGTGGGTTCGGCGCGGTGGCCCCGGCGGCGGCGCAGCCAGCGGCTCAGACGGCTCCGGTAGCCGAACCTGTCCAGCAGCAGGCTCCCGCTCAACAGACGGCCCAAGCTGCGGTGCAGCCCGCCACAAACGGGTTCGGCGCGGTGGCCCCGGCGGCAGCGCAGCCAGCGGCCGCGACGGAGCAGTCCTTCCCCGGCGCAGCGGACGGTACCAAGCCCCTGCCACAGGCTGACGCGAACTTCGACGCCGCGCTCGATGCCCGCTTGACTGCCATCATCGGCCCCGCCGCGTAACCTCGCCGGGTAACTTCGACAACTACCAAAGCCGGGTATTGGGGCCCGGCTTTGGCCTCTCAAGATGAAGAAGAAGAAAAATGCTCGAACAGGCACGCGAATATCTGGCGAGGGTTGTGCCGTGGCCGGCTCCCGGTGAACACGGGTTCGTAAACATCCATTGGACCTTCAAACCATCGGACGGAAAGCTGCGCCCTGATGGGAAGTTTCCATGGTCAGGTCGAGCGGTGAAGACCCTCGACGAGGCTATGAACGCGCTCAGTTTCGCGATGAAGAACGCTGGCACTATGGACGTGTATGCGTGTATGTCGTCGCAGTCGGTCGCCGAGCAGAAGCAGGGCAAGAACAACTGGACCTATTGGAAGGCGGTTCGTCAGGCCGCGAACGCGATTTCTCTCAAAAGCTTTTTCCTCGACATCGACGTAAAGCCGCCACAGTATGATCCGCACACTGGCGTGCTTATCCCTAACCAGAAGGGGTACCCGACGTTCGGGGAAGCAGTCGACGCACTCGGTACTTTCATTAAGGCGATGGGCCTGCCCGCGCCGTCCATGATCGTTAACAGCGGTGGCGGTCTGCATGTCTATTGGGTAATCAGCCGCGCACTCACGCCGACCGAATGGCAGCCTTACTCAACGGCGTTGGCCGAAGCGACAAAGAAATTAAATTTGCGCTGCGATACGCAGTGCACCGTGGACAGTGCCCGCGTTCTCCGCGTGCCGGACACGTTCAATAGAAAAACGGAGCCCCCTCGTGCAGTTCGCATGGTTGGTACTGCTGGTCACGATTACTCTTTTGAGCGCATCGCCGCTTGCTTGGAGCCTTACAAAAATTTGGCTCCAACACCGCGCCTCGCGGGGGCGTTGGATACCTCGATTTTTCCGATCCGGCCCCCAATCACAGGACCCAACGCTCTCGCGAGTGGTGTGGACCTTTTGGGCCCTCTTGTTGATCTCGATCTTGTTGCTCCACAGTGTGCTTTCATCAACAACGTGCTCGCCACTGGCGGCGCTCAGACCGATAACCCCCTCTGGAATATCACCACGCTAATCTCGACCTTCACAAAAGGTCAGCGCGCCGACGCGCACAGGATGGGAAACAAGCATGCCGGCTACACCCAAGAAAGCACGGACGCATTCTTCGACCGTAAAGAGCGCGAGAAAGAAGAAAAAAGTTTGGGGTGGCCATCGTGCGCCACGATCAGCGCCAACGGTTGCCGAGCTTGTCAAAACTGCGGCCACTTTGGCAAAGGAAAATCGCCGCTTAATTTCGAAGCTCGAACGCAGCCAACGGCACATCAAGGGCCTGTTGGAAACGCTGCGCCTGCTCAAATCAACACGGGCTTCGGCACTGCATCAGTATCAGCAGGTGGTGGAGCGGGGCAGCCACCAACAGGTACGCAAGTATCAGCCGCCGGTGCCGCCCCTAGTAATCCCCCGCTGAACGATCTTCCACCGGGCTTCATCCGCGATGCGCGCGGTATTATCCAGCAGCTAACGATCAATCCGGATGGATCGTCGTCGCAGACGCCGGTGAGTGATTACCCTATGACGGACCCTTGGATACAGGGGCCGAAGCCGTACATCCTTCGTTTCAACAGCATGGTCGAGCGCAACAAAACGACGCAGATCGAACTGCCACTTGAAATCGTAGGCGGTATGGAGATGCGGAAGTACCTGCAGGCGCAGGGCTTCATGATGAAACTCGACCCAAAGAAAACACAGGGGTTCTTCTTGTCTTGGATTGAAACATTGCAGCGTCAGAAGGACGCTGTCGCTTCATCGCCATTTGGCTGGACGCGGAAGAACGGCTCTATCGAGGGCTTTGTGTTTGGTGGGAAGTTGTGGACACCGAACGGATCGTCCCCGGCCGCGACATCCGATGGTGTTATCTCAAGACAATACGAACCATGTGGCGGGCCGCAGCCGTGGATCGACGCGGCGAAGCTCGTGGTTGGTCATGGCCGGCCTGACATCGAGGCCATCGTGGCATCGGCCTTCGCCGCGCCACTCGTCGCTTTCACTGGTCACCTTGGCGTTATCATGAGCGCCTTTTCGCAGGAGAGTGGCGTCGGCAAGAGTACGGCGTTGAAGATTGCTCAGGCTGTGTGGGGCGATCCTATCAAGGCGGTACAGTCGTTGAGCGATACCGCCAATAGCGCGATGAACAAGATCGGCGAGTTAAGGTCACTCCCGATCTATTGGGACGAGTTGAAGACCGAAGAGGACACGAAGAAGTTCGTCAACATCACGTTTCAAATGGGACAGGGGAAGGAAAAGTCCCGGCTGCAGTCGAACGCGAAGCAGCGCGAGCCGGGATCGTGGCAGACGCTTCTTGTCTCGTGCTCGAACGATAGTCTTCTCGACTATGTAACGTCGCACACGAACACGACGACAGCGGGCTTATATCGCGTCTTCGAGTATACCGCGAAGAAGCCCGCGCCGGGATCGTCAGGACAGATCGACACATCGGATGCAACCATCATCCTGTCGAAGCTTAACGACAACTATGGGGGTATCGGTCTTGAGTATGCAAAATTTCTCGGGGCGAACCACCAAGCCGTGGCCAAGGATATCGCTGATTTTTCGCGCGATTGTAACAAAGAGACTTCCTCTAATAACGAGGAACGCTTTTGGATTGCCACCATCGCCTGCGTTTGTGTTGGTGCAGCTTATGCCAATCGGCTTGGCTTTGCTGCTTTTGATGTTCTTTCTCTCAAGGCATTCATGCTCGGCGTGTTGAAGAAAATGCGCGGCGAAGTGTCATCGCAGCCGGTCGATATGAAGAACTCGACGCATGTGTCGAACATTATCGCGCAGTTCTTCAATGGTATGCGGCAGCGACATACTCTGGTGACGAACCGTATCCACGTCGCAAAAGGAAAACCGCCCGCTAACAGTATCAAGGTCATGATCGATGGTTCGAAACTGGACTATATTGCGGTCCACATCGGCGTCGACGATAAGTTACTCCGTATCAGTTCGAGCCATCTCGGTGATTGGCTCAAAGAACGGAATGTGTCTCGGCATATTTTCGTTGAGGCGCTGACAGCGCAATTCGGGATGCAGAAGGTGGTGGGGCGCATCGGATCGGGTACGGCGTTCGCCGGCGCCACCGAATACCTGCTGCAGATCGATATCTCCAATCATCCAGAGTTGAACTTCATCGACGAGACATAGTCATGGTCGCGAAAACCGTACGCACAAAATGTCCATCATGCGGTGACTACGAACTTAGTTTCGTTCGGAATACAAGGCTGCAGAAGACCACTGGTTTTATACAGCGGCACCGCAAATGCGGTAAGTGCGGTGCTGGGTGGGCAACTATCGAAGTACCCCTTGAGATGAAGACACGTCTCATGGATGTAGAGAAACTACTTCAAAAATCACGCAAGCAAGTCCACATCCCAAAAGGACGAGCTATCTCCCCATCTACCCGGAAGGACGAACGAGCATGAGCGAGACAGCAGCACCCTGCGATTTCACCGAATGTGAGAACAATGACCGTCACTTGTGGCCCGAGACATCGCCAGTGGACGCCCCGGAGGAAAAACTGTTTGTTACTTCCGCTGGCGGCATTGGCATCAACATTGGGGGGCATGTAATCGTGCGGCCCTTGCGGGAATGGCACCGCCTCGCAGCATCGCAGCCGGACAGGGAGGCGATTGCGGAGCGCGTGTATCAGGCGTTTCCATTTGAGCCTCGTTTAGGCGCGCCTCATAAGCCAGCATGGGTGCCCGGCGGAAATAGCTTAATGCAAGACGAAGCGCGGCGCGCAGCCGACGCCATCCTCTCCCTGCTCTCAGGAGCGGGCACGAAATCTGACGGCGGGAAACCACTGCCGATTGAAACGGCTCCTAGGGATGGAACTTCATTCATTGGAATAGCCACCGCCAAAGGATGGAGCGCGACGAAAATTGCTCGGTTCTTGCATGCTGAGGACAGATTACCGGTCCCCGAAGGAGGCGGGATGTGGCCAAGCCCACCCACTCACTGGGCACCGCTACCTGTCGTAACTTTTATTCCAGAATCTGACGGGCCGCCGTCTTGCGCAGATAGCGGTGACATCATCGCGCCACCCGCAAAGATACCCGGCCCGTCAGACCCCTCTCCCGGCCCTGATGTGAGGCGTCGAGTTCTCGACATCTTGAACGCTGTTGCACCAGCGGTCGAAAACCTCGCGGGCCACCAAGAGCAATGCGACATGGATGGCGTGATGGTGAAAGTGTCGCGTCAGGCGCTTGATGAAGTCCTTAACGCAGTAAACGAGGTTGCGCTTGTCTCCGCTCTCACCCGTCCTTTAGGAGGAACGCAAAATGAAGCCGACAACGATTGCTCCAACTATTGATGAGATCGCGGAAGCGCTCCGTACCAATACTCTCGTAGCAAGCAAGAACATCACCGATGCTCTCGCGGAATTCGTAAAGCTATCCGATGTCGAGCAGTTCAATTTCGGGAAGCTAACATTCGCCGCGATAGGCTCGGCGGCGTGTGAAGCATGTGAGTTCGTTCAGTACGGAGTTTTTCAACTCCCCTACGAAGTCTGTTTTTATCGAACACAGTTATCGTTCGAAAACTTAGGGATGTCCGACGAAGAAACCCCCAACGGAAAAATCGTTGGGGCATCCTATGTCGTCTTGCCGGCGAAGCCCGAAGAAAACTACGGTAACGGCGTGCATGTTATTTCGCTCTGCAAGAGCGAGGGGCTTCTAACCGCTGTCCATTGTGTCAACAAGCTCCGCATCGTCGAGCCCACAGCAATTGAATTGAGTATGGCCAACAAGTCGCCCGGCGACTTGAAGTGCGAATGCGTTGTCCGCCAAAGTGAAATCTCTTTTTGGGAAGACCGCCTCAAAAAGTCACTTAAGTCTGCCTATGATCCTTCGGCGTATGAAGGTGCGTTTTTCACCGACAGCGCCCAACACATCATGGGCTTGACTATGATTATCAACACCAAAGGTGTGCCCAAAGAGCGTACGGAGCCGCCACGTAAGCCGAACAAGGCGCGGGCGGCGAAAGGGCTCCCTCTCCTGCCCTACACCACGCGCGTCTCCACGGCGATGTATATGGCAGCCGAACGATCAGAAGGTGGGGGTACGCATGCGTCGCCCCGACCGCATCGTCGGCGTGCTCACGTCCGCACATACAGAAACGACGATGGGTCCATTCATCATGTGACACCCATCGCCGCTATGCTGGTAAATTGGGATGGCGGACCGCTGTTGAGGCGGGAAGCCTATAACGTCTCGACCGATTGATCTTCTTTACGAAGGGGATCGGAAGGCGATTGGGGTCCGGTGATAAGGACCGATCTGCCACGCTTGGCGACGAGACGAAGGGTTAAGGTAGAGCCTCTCGCCGTTGGGACCGAAACCAGCCACGATTGCGGCATGTCCTCCGCGCTTGCCTCGGGAGAAGATCGCGACGTCTCCGGGATTGCCGCTACTGGCTGATCCATAGTGAAGCAAGTCCTTTGCACGAGCAGTATTGGGCGGGGTGTAGCCACGAGCACGAAGCTCCCGGACCACGTTGATGGCGCAGATAAGTTTGCCTCGCACAAACGTAGACCGAGCGCCACCGTCAGTAAAGGATGCTCGCTTCATCCCGAACGGAGCATCCCCCGATACGCCCTTCTTCCGGGTGAACGGAGCGACAGGGCAGAAGATGAAGCACGGCTCCATCACAGGAGCAACCGTAACCCGTCGCTTACGATGCGCCCGACGCCCTTCACGATGATGTACGCCGACGTGCCCATGAACAAGAGCATGAGCATCATACCCGCGATGGCGGTGTTTCGAACGAGCTTCGGCACTGTTACCTCCGATGGTTACCATGGCCACAAGGATAGCGGCCGCATAAATGATGCGCTTCATGATGTGATGCCTTCTTCGTTATGGGCGGGGCCCGTTGCGTCGCCAGCCACGGTTTTTCTTCTGTGACTGGATCGAGAGGTTCGACGTTTTGTTCGAGCCTCCGGCGCTCACGGCTTTACCGTGGGCGACGTCCTTGCCGGCGATAGCAGCTTCGCCGTGCTTCTTCCGCATGATCGAGCGGGCAGCGTTCTGCTGCGTACGATCTTTGATCTTGTGCGGCTGCGCATTGTAGCCACGATCCATCTTCTTGATCTGCGCGGGTGTCCGGTGCGAACTCGGATCGCGCTTGCCGCCGTCAGCCATCACATCACCTTACTTGCGCTTGTTGGTCTTCGCCAGTGCCGACTTATCGGCCTTCCGATCAGCCTTCGACCCTTCCCACTTTTTCACCGGCACGCCGGCTTTCTTGGCACCGGCCTTGTCCATTTTCTTGTCGGTCTTCGACTTCTCAAATGCCTTCATGGTTGTTTTAGCCATAGTCACTCTCCTGTGTTGTATGCGCCACGGGCGCGGTCGAGAAGGTACTTGTTCTTTTTGTCGGCCTTGATGCCCATGACCATGTCATCATCGGTTAGCGAGCGTACCTTGCTCGCAATGTCTTTCGGTTTAATCCGCGCCTGTTCTGGCACGTCTTTATTGAATTTGGCAATGGCTGTCATGGCCTTGACTTTGTCACCGCCCTTTGCTTGGGCGGCAGCAGTGATCAACTCCGCGCGTCGTTCCTTTTGGGCGTTGCTAGAATTGTAATACGCGCCACGCGCCGCCCCAATCTCAGCCTCTCGACCACTACCGAACCCAAGTGCACGAAGCGCTGCCTCCGATGGGGTGTAGGCGCTCATAGTCTCGCGGCCGGAAGCACTTTTCTTGCCTTCGGTCGCCTGACGGTACGCGCGGATGCTGTCGGCCGCGCCCTTCATGGGCACGATAAGCTCCGCACCCTTGACGAACTCACCGTTGGCGAGTTTGGAAGCGCCCTTCGTCCAGTCCCCGATGAGTGACGCCACAGGGCCCGAGAGGCTCTTGAACATCCACGCAAGAACGTCGTTCTCTTTCATGGTCTGCGGCTCACCGAACGACGTCACGCTGTCGAGGCCCATACGCGACATGTCGACGTTGAGAAGTCGGGGGAGGCCGCGTGTAGCGACCTCGCCACCGGTCTTGCCAAACAACTCAGCCGCCGCTTCACGGATTTTGTTTTCGACATCCTGCCATGTCACCCCGGTCGCGAACGAAGTGCCCATGACGAGATATTTGAACGGCTCAGTAGGTAAGCCGAGCGCCCCAGCCGCTGCCATGTGAGTGGCGGCGATACCCGCCAAGGTCTTCACTGCTTTGGCCCGATCACCGGGGTTCTCGTTCCGGATCGCCCGACCGATCTGCGTACCGATCAACTGGTACATCCCCTGCCCGTACTTTTTGAACTGCAGGGCGAGCTTGGCCAGCGGGTGGTTAAAGATCGCCGGCGCATTGGCCGGGCTGTAATTGAACTGTGTATTGCTGACGGCGTCTTGCGAATACCGCACAGCCGCCTCGTGGGAAGCCCCACGGGAGCGTTCCAGTCGATACGAAGCCAGAGCCGTCACGGCCCGGTTCACCGCTTCCACGGCGCGCGGCATCTCGCGGGCGATACCTTCAAGGTAACCAATCCCCGTGTCGATCTTTCCCCCGATACCGGAGCGGTCGCGGATCAAAGCCGCAATCTCCATACCGGCCGACGGGTCAATGGTGCCGAGCTTCACATGCTCGTCGATCATGCGACGTTCGTCTTCGCTTTTGAGGCGCGATTTGATGTCGCTAATGAAATCGTCCGGCTTCGTGTTGCCACGGATCGCCCGACCGGTTTCAGCAAGGCCCTTCTTCACTACACTACCCGCGCCAATATCGCTGTAGGCGCGGCTCATCGCGGCGAACGCCCGAGCAACGCCGTGGTTACCAGCGAGGTAAGGCATCGTCACCATGGACGGCTGCATCGCGTTGATGACGCTGTAGGCCGGGGACGCGAGCTTATCGAGGAAGCTGACAGCGAGAAGCCGCTTCACTACAGGAGAAGCGCTATCGTTATCACTATATGCTTCGTTCGACTTGATACGACCCACGACTTCATTCGAAATTGCCCGCCGCGCATAGTTTCGGAGTTTCGTAGCATCCTGCTCGATGGTGCTCTCCATCTGCTTAAGAGCACTCTCCATAGCCGGCGCATGCTCCAACTTCGCCAACGTGCGCGAGGTAGAAGCCGCGTAGTCGAACATGTTTTGCACGATGTCGCGGGATGCACCTTCAACATGACGCCGAGGTAGATGGCGCGATTGAATGCGCGTAGACGCCAACATTTGAATGCCCGCTTCACGTACCGCCTTCTCCATATCGGCTTTCATCGTAGCCGTAGCGTCTTTGTAGGATTGCCGCTTCTTCAACGCGGCGAGGAGCGAGGCCGTTTGGCCGGGCATGAACTGCGGGTTGCCCACGGCGTCAGGCTTGCGCGGCTCCACCGTACGAATGGTGACGCCCGCCTTCGCCAGATTGGCAGCGGCGACCTCCGCAGCTTTTTTACCGTTGAAGAATTCAACGTGCTGGTCCTGCAGGGTGACGCGGAATTTGTTTTCGCCTTGCACGTCTTTCGACGTGATCTTCACTTCCTTACCGGTCTTGGGATCGACGCCATGGAGTTTGCCTGTGGCTTTATCCACCCACACACTCCGGACTTCGGCGTGAAGATCGTTCTTCGCGGCGTACTCTTCGGCTTCCTTGCGCGTGTTGAATTCGAACTCGTTGCGCGCGATCTCTTTACCGTTGGGTGGCTTCTTTACGGCGTACTCGCCAATGACGACGTGGTCACCACGGCGCATGAGTGGGACGTAAGGTCCTTGGATTTTCGATAGCTCTTTAGCATCCTCCAACAGAGGGAGAGCATCACCAAGCCGAGTACGATCCGCGTCAGTAAGTTGTTCGTCAAACACTCTTTTGGCAAGCGCATCGTCGTCGTGTCCCAACTCCCGCATCCGGTTACGGAGCGTATCATAGGCCAGCTTGTTCTGCTGATCGGTGAAGAACTTCACAGCGTCGTGGTAGGCTTCTTTCAGCTTCGGCGGCAGCGCATTGTATCGCTCTGCGAGGTCCGCGTGGCGGGCCTTCGACTGGACAGCGTTGAGCCGGTTCTTTCCAAGGTGTGCGTTCTTCGGATCGGTCAGCGCCACATCAGGATGCACGTTCGCCATCGTCGCGTCGTGGAGCAGGTTGCTCAGCGCCGTGAACTCTTCCGGCTTAGAAGTTGCCATGGCGTCGTAAAGCTTTTTGACGGCCGGTTCAGCATCCTTGAGATAACTCTGCGCGCTGACATGTATCTTTTGCGCAGCCTCATAGACCTTACGGACAGGATTGTTCTCCCCCCAAAAGTGATCGGCCATCTGTGCGATGTTGTCGAACGTGCGCAGCTTGAGAAGCTTCGGCGCGTTCTCCATCGTGTGGGCTTCCGGACGCTTGAAAAGCTCCTTCACGCCTTCGGTGACGCTGCGCTCCATCGACTGGATGTTCTCGCGAGCATACTCACGGACCGGCGCACCGCGCTCGGATTGCATCCGGCGCTGGCGGGCTACGAAGACATGCTCACCGGCGCGGATCGAGGCATCGAGGATGCTGTCGAAATGCGGTACCGGACCAACCAGCTTCTCAATGGCGTTGCGCGCCATTTGCTTAAGGGCCTGCCAGAACGTCGAGCGCACATCGAGGCGCAACGCTTTCACCATGTTCGGCGGTGCCGGGACCAACTCAAGGATATGCTGGACCATCGGGTTCGAAAACGCCTCTGCCAAGAACTCATGTTCGTTCTTGAATGCGTAGGAGATTTCGTCGTAGTGGCCCGGCGCATTGTCCTTCACCCACTGGTCGGTGACATCCATCATGTCACGTACCAGTTCTTTCACCGCCGGCGAGCGCTCAAGGTCGACAAGCATCGCCCGGTGCGTGGCTTCATGGATCAGCGTTTGCGCAACCTGCGTAGGGTCCTTGGTGTTTAGGTAGATAGCTCCGTCTGTATCCGGACTGCGTCGATCCGGTTTGAAGATGCCATACACATATTTGTCGCTACCGCGCAGCAACTTCATGTTGGCGTCGGTCACATAGTGCACCGGGGTATCGCCGACCAACTGCAGCAGGCGCTTCTTGATGTAGGGCGCGATAGCCTTCGCTAGGCCGAAATTCTCCCCGATATGAGAGAAGTCAATCTTTTCCAGTTCGGTTCGAGCATCGCTTGAGCGCTCGGACCATGCAATCTGGCCCTTGCGTTCATCGATAGGGAGAAGCAATTCGCCCGAGGGAATTTCAGTGTGTGCGTACTTCGTCACCGGCTCAGTGGTATCGCCTTCGCGTAGCCACTGCTTAAACTCGGCCGGGTTCATCTCGTGGATGTTACCAAGCCTCGCACGTCCGTTCCCATCGCTGAACGCTTTTTCGTATTGCGCCACCGCTTCGGCTTCATCCTTGAAGTTGAGCATCACCTTATGCTCGTCGAACTTCCCGGTGCGATGGTCGAGTTGGTCGATAACGAAAACGCGGTCACTGTCTTTGTGCCGCCCAACGTATGCGTCGACGTGGTCACCGTCGGCACCGGTGGTGCGCTTGATGTATCCGTAATGCTCCGGCATCCGGACTTTCCACGATCCATCTGT
>OFRO01000335.1_pt1 | contig 17479 bp, 17 predicted proteins | sample 1543091 | NCBI WGS metagenome assembly OFRO01 (sample SAMN07774217, study PRJEB24372) | wastewater metagenome | isolation source: Exp Tend NO 10WW | collected 2016-02
TGAGTGAATTGTTATATGGTTATCTCTCACTATTTGGTTTAGGTCATCAATAAGGATTGGTCTTGTCATTACTGTCGTCTTCCATCCCATCTTGTCACTCCAAGAACTCGACAGTGAGTCAAATTTCGTAGGTCTAAAGTAAAGAGACGGATAAAGTTTTTGTTTTAAAATAGTGAGCACTGTAAGGCCGTGATTATTTGCTTCGACAACCATAAAACAATTGTTATAGTGTCTTCCCATCTCGTCGAGGACTAGCCCCATCTTGTCCGGTGCGATAAGCCCCCGAAAAAATGCCACCTCTTCCCCCGTCCTCCTGTCAAATATCACCGCCACAGACATGTCTCCGCCAGTAACTCCTTCTGACGTATCTACCCCCATGACGTACAACCTACCTGGGACTGGATCTTTATAGATAACCCACATCCCATTTTTCCTAACCGTTGTTTGCATACCATCTCCATGAGTAATAGTCTCCCCAACCCTGAGTACGTTCTTTCTTTGGCGTGCAATTGCCTGCTGGTCGAATACAGGACGTCCAGTTGCAAGAAACTCAAGAGAATACTCTTCCGCGAACTTCATCGGGTCATTCTCCATTCTTTTTAACTCTATCTCTTCCTCGCTGTACCCCCACCACCAGCCGTACTCCTTCTTTTCATACCCATTATTATCATCCATCCACATGCGATGATATAAGTTACCTGCACCCTGTGGAGTTGACTCAATAATTATCTTACCGTCTGATGGAACTGCATTCCTAATTGCGGCCATCTTTTCTTCTGGCTTGTCCCAGAACGCAAGCTCTGTGAGTAGCGCGTTGTGTATAGTATATCCACGGCCGACGTTCTCTGTTGACGGAAGAACAATAATCTTTGAATTTATTTTTGGAAATGAGATTTCTGTTTTTGAGTTATATTGGATAGTTGGGCGCATCGCAAACGGAGTAGTGCTATAAAACATCTTCACCTTGTCTAGAAGTTCTTTTGTAAGGTCGGCATTATAGCCGATGATAACCGACGTGGTCCCGGGTGTTGTGATTGTCTTGTGATAAATCCATCCGACGGCGGCCGTTGAGAAACCCATTTGCCTGGCTTTCAAGATAATTACTCTATTCTTTGTTCTCAGTGTGTTAAACAAATCCTTCTGCGCCTCGTTCAAAATAAATGGAACAAGGCCAGGCGTCTTTCCTTTTATTTTCGTGAAGTTCTCCAAATAATATTTTGGATCCATCAAAAAATCTATTGGTTTTGAGTACTGATTACTCATATAGTGAACGTCCTAATTCATTTTGTTCTTTCCGCTGCTTTTTAACGGACTCGGGGATGATTGGTTGGACAACCTCATATTCCGGGAGTGCCCCAATGGAGGCTGTCTTGAGCCCTTGGTCTGCTATTTTTACAATCTCATCTTCCCAGGTTCCTCCACTGATAGAAGCATCTTCATACTTATCCAGGCCAAGTGACTTAAGGATTATTTGAGCTGCTTTTATTCTATCGCTCCCCTTTGCATCTGGGTCTGTCATTTCTTTTTTTAACACAACAAGAATGCTGTCTAAGTCAAGATCATTTCTCGCAAGTGCTTCCATCCACTCCTTCCTGAGTGCAATTTTATCTAGAGTACGAAAAACATCAACAGCAGCTCTTGCTCTGATTACTTGCTTGAATCTTTTTGGATCTTGTGCTATATTCATCGCCTTCAGAAACTGAAGCTGACGACTTGCGGATTCTTTTACCCTTCCATATTCACCAGATACAAAAACAGTTGGCCTAAACGGAATTGATGTTGTTTTTTTCATACTTCATATTCATTTTATTTATTACGGTCCGACTTCCCCAAGTTCCATCTCCACTCCGTCCATTTGACCAGTTTCTTGCTCTCCCGGCCCGAGAAGGCTATCTATCACTGGCACGAGCATCTCATAGAGATCTGGGTTATTCTCATACAATGAATCGAAAAATTTTCTCATTGCTTCTGGATTTGATGGGTCTATGCCGGCTTTTTGGAATGACTCAAAAAAATCTCCCAATGCACGCACTCTTGCTTCAGCAACCCTCGCCTCTCCAACATTTTTGGTTGCATCCCACTCCCCCTTCTTTTCACGTATTTTATTATAAAGGCCCAGAAGATTACTCCTCATTTCCTCTTGAGGCATCTGATCTCCTTGTAGCATTTGGTCTCCTTGCATTTCCATAAATATATAGTTTAATTATAACAGATTCTATTGAGCATTCTTTATTTGTTTCTTAACTTCACCTTCCGTAAATGAAGTATCCATTCTGTGAGTAGGTATACCGAACGTAGACCCGAGTGTTCGTAATGTTCTTGATGACGCTGGTTCTTTTGACGGGATCCCAAGAGATGTATTTCCCCTCAGTGCTTCTGCTATTTGTCGATATCGGTAGGAAGGAGTGTATTGTATGTGCTCACCGGTTGATGTGAATGGAGCAGTCCCAAGTGCGGCTAGTCCTGCAACACCAGGTGTCACACTCTCTACAAGTTGTCTTGTTGCATATCCCAACTTTTCGACACCCGTTGCGTCCTTTGGATACAGTGACTGTCCAAATGATCCCTGTGGAACCTGCCCCTGACTAATGAGCATCGGCTGAATTATGTAATCAAACATAACTTGACCAGCTGGGTCTTGTAGTATTGGAAACTTGTCCAAGAATGACATAACTGAATCTGGGAGCGTCTCTCCATACTTTCTTTCTGATGGCGTAAACATATTCATCGAATAATATGGAATCATGTTCGTAACATTTGCGTAAAGTGGGAATTTTTCAACAAACGGGACCTTTACCATTCCTGGGTCGTTAAACCACGAGTAGTACTTGCTCTCCATCGCCTTTTTTTCCAGTGGGCCCTTGTCTCCGGACATTTCTTGTAGCAAGAAATTTGTTTTATTGAAGATAGCTGGATTATACAATGCTGTTTTTCCTGTTCTCGCGGTCATTCCATATGCAAATGAAGCAAATGGAGCACCAAGCAGCGGCAAGGTTCTCAGCATTTTCACCGCAGCTGGCATTGCAGAGTAATTCAAGAAAATCTCCCCAGCTAACTCCGTTGCTTTTTCCGGGCTCAGTTTGAATCTTTTCTCGCCACTAATAGCATCTTTTGTCACATCAAGAACATCGTCTGCGGTAAGTCCAAACATCTTCCCAACTACCTTCATTTCCCCCTCACTTAGCCCGTTCTTCGTGATGTGTATTGCTGTTCCCATTCTAAAGATAGGATCAATCCCACCGAAAAAGTCCATCGATTTATTAAGCGCGACATCGGCTGCTTTTGTCCCAAAGCCCGCAACTGGAAGTTCGTCTCCTGGGATTTGCTTACCTGCTTTTATTCTCGCAACTCTTGCTGCTTCCTTCTTTGCTTTTTCTGCGACAAAATTACTTAACTTATTTAACGCGTTTGGGTTATCTTTTATTTCATTCAAAACGTATGAAGTATACTCAACGTGCCCCGGAGATGGTGGAATAACCTCTGCCATCTCTTTCATCAGTTTCTCTCTAAATTCTGCGTTCCCAGTCAACTCAACTGCCGCATCTTCCCCTATCCCTCCTTTCTTTTTTGCATTACGTATGATTGTCTGGATAGCCGTCTCAAGGAATTCATCTCTTTTTGCAATATCATCGAGTGAAAAATTAAATGTTCCAACAAAACCAAGGCGATCTTTCTTTGCGTATTCAAGCCATGCTGGATCGCTGAACATCTCTGCGAGAAGCTTCTGTGAGGCCGGTCCTTTCTGCCCAGACATTTTTGCCATCTTTGAAATGAGGGCAAGCAACTGGGGGTTCTCTACGTCAATCCCAGCCATTTTTATCATTGTGGTATTTCCAAGTACCGCATTCATGTGTGCGGCTGGTGTTAACCCTATTTTTGCAAGCTTGAACGCTGAAATGTATGCACTATACGCGTCCATTAGTTTTGCAACCACCTGAGTATTTTTTACCTTAAAATTATTTCTAAGATAATTTGTTGAATCATCATACCACTTCACACCCGTTGTGTTCAGGTTCTTTGAGTCCTCCCATCTCGACATAATCTTCATGACATCCTCTGCTGTTACATCATTCATTGCTTCTCCTCCAAGATTTCTTATTATTTCTGCTGAGTTTTCTGCTTTCACAATATCTGGAACATTTTCCGCGACATCTATTCCGTCATTGAAAACACGAGCGGCATTTCCAGAAACAGGAGAAGCCTCATCGAAAATCTTGGGCATGTCCCATCCTGTGTTCGGCTTGTCGAGCTGACTGGCAATCCTCTCCTTGAGTTCTTCTGTCACCTGCTTCGTCCCGTCTGCACCAACCTCAACCTGTCCTGCTGTCTTTGGCAAAAACTCAAGTCCTGTTTTACTTTTTATTTCATCAGCATTTTCAATCATCGTACTTTCAATACGTTTTAGTCTTAGCCAGTTGGCTGGACTATATTTAAATGTCTGGATTATGTTTTCTCCAGTTCCTCCCGGGAGTGCATCCTTTACAAAGTTCTCGAATGAATCACCAACAGAATATTTTTCTCCCGCGTGATAAAATCCGGGTCCCTTCTCCCTTAGAATGTCTTTTGCATATTTCACACCAGACTTAGATGTAACAATTTCTTTTCCAATTAAATCATCATACGCAGACGATGCATCTGATCCAATATTTGCAAGAGTCTTTGAGGTGTTTCCGATAAGTGAAGATAGTTTTTGCATTTTGCTCGGTACTATCCCTGTGTTCTTTTTTAATATTTGTGCAGTATTTCGTGCACGAGAAATCCCCCCGGCGGATATAATGTCGGCAGTCTTAAGCCCCATTGGGATTACCCTTGACGCAGCCCCCGTTGCAGCTCCCTTAAGCCCACCCTTTCCAAGACCGACCGCAACTCGTGGGAGTAACGCAGCCGTCCCTGCAGTTGCCCAGTTAATTGGGTCAAGCATAACATCTAATGCAAACCCTATAGGCATAGATGCGTATTTGTTCATACCACTTCGCCTAAGTATGTTCCCAAACCCCTCTCTTTCCTTCACGTTCGCAGTGATATTATCCATTATCCCATTTTTTGAACCGATGCCGAGTGCTCCTTCGACTGCACCGGCTGTTGCGTACAATGGAACAGATAGTTTATTCAATCCGCGCATCAACAATGATTGCTGAGACCCTTCTCCCTTAAATGTTTCCTCGTCTCTGCCTTTCCCGTACCATTTTTCAGCTAGTTCTTTCCCCTTGAGCACCTCTATCTCCTTCCCGAGGGCTTTCGAACTGGCCTCATTCGCGAGATCTTCGACTGACGGGGCCGTCCCAGGTGCCATTGCTGTCCGGGAGGACTCAAGCTCACTGGTTAAATCAGAAAAACGAGACTGCAATTTGGAAAGTCTTTCTGCGTCGAACTGTTGCGGTTGATATGCCATAATATATGTACTACTTTATCAAAGTTGCGGGCGATTCTGGCACAAGATTGCTTAATTCTTTTTGATTTTTAAGATATTTTGAAAAATATAACCGAATTTTTGAGTTTATCCTAACTGTAAGGCTGAGATACTCTTCGCCGGCTGGGGCAAGGTTGATAAAACCCTTCTGCCCCCCCTTGCTTATTTTTCTATTCGCCTTAATTCTCAATAAATTCGGCAAAAAAGACACACCATCTCTTTTTAGGTCGTCTGCAATAACCTTCAGCATGCACCCCCAGACTTCTTCAACTATTTCTGGGTTCAAGTATGGAACTTTTGAAGAAACTCTTTTATAGAAATTCCTTCGAAGGCGTATGGAATCATTTTTCAGATTTCCTTCATAGTTTCCTTCATTCTTATTTACTTTTTTTTTGGATCTCATGGATTGTTATTTAAGAAAAGTAGCACATCCAAAGTGCAATTATAAATATATTGATGATTTGCATGGACAAAAACATTCTTAAGTCTTAAATTTCCACTACTATCAAACATCTTGCCGTTAAAAAGTGGATCATTCGCAACCCTCAATGATCTGTCTACCCATTTTTCACCTTCACTTATCCCCCAAAATCGTAACTCATCTTCCCCGTAAAACATAAGTGAAACCTTTTGCTGTATCTCCCTTGTTGACCAGCGGAGTCTTTCGAATGAATCTTCGGGCATTTCACCTGCGAAGTGTTCAAGTATCACAAAAACCATCTCAGGGAACGCTTGAGATCCATTCAAAAAATTCGATATATTTGTATAATTTTGTAAATCGCCCAACTCACTCAGTTTGCAAACTGATGGAACCCCGTCAACGAGATCACATTCAAAAAATTTTAGATATTTTGTTGCAGATTCAGTTATGTCGGCCGACAACAAAGACATTGTCTTGCTCATCTCTCTATTATCTATGAGTTCACTGCTGCCCAGCATGGAATCGAACCACAATTTTATGCTCCAAAAACACAAGTCCTACCATTAGGCGACTGGGCAATTATTACTTTTTTCTAAACACCGCCACAATACGATGTCTCTTTACTTCACCCTCTCCTTCTGCTGTGTCATCCCTCTCCATTCTAATTCCGATATAGTCCATTTGCTTTTGAAATAGCCTCAAAACACCGGTATGAGTAAACCTCCAATAGTCTACTGGGACCTCATGATATTCCCAGGAAAATGGTGCTGTTACAAAGAGTAGTCCTCCCTTTTTTATTGATTTTGCAATATTTTCAGCTACCGTAAATGGGTTATCAACATGCTCAAGAAGATCCATGCAAAGACCGTTATCAAACTTTTTTTTCAGCGGCTTCATTAAGTCATACCCAGTAAGAGCGTCAACTGGAATATACTCGGGCATGTACCCTGCTTGCTCGTTCATCATCATGAGGGCTCGCCTAACGTTTGGTTGTGTCGAAATACCACTACCGAAGTCTGCAAGATTCTTTTTCACGAGCTCTTGACGATACTGATTAAGGAAGTCTTTCAATTCTTGTAAAGTTTTCTTTGTCATAAAAATATTATTAACTTTGCGCGTCAACGGAGAATCGAACTCCGGCTTTTCCCTAGACAGGGGAATGTCATAGCCACTAGACCATTAACGCATTTTTCTAACCCATGTTCGGTGTGCGTGACAATTAGCACACACAATTTCACATTTAGCAATTTCATTTTTGATTTGTTCAAGATTGTGACTTACTGCCATGCGGGCAACACCCATTATTTTATCCTTTAAGTGGTCAAACTGAAGAACATAATAAGGATATTTTATATTGCAATCTACACAAATAGCACCCTCCTTAATCTCTTGTATGTATCTTCTGTTTTTATTTCTTTTATCACGCTGTTTTTCTATATACAAATCCTTATGTTCTTTATAATATCTTGCTTGCGCTTCCTTTTGTTTTTTGATATCCTTGTACGGCATGGTTCTAATCATACCACAGTACTCAAACCTGCCACCAACTTGTACCCCATTGTGGAATTGAACCACAGACTTCTTGTTTCGAAGACAAGCGCTCTATCCACTGAGCTAATGAGGTATGGTCCATCATGCAAGAGTCGAACTTGCACATTACTCTTTTTGAGGGAGTTGCGTCTACCAATTGCGCCAATGATGGGTGCGAGAAGCGAGAATCGAACTCGCATGCTGTCTCCAGCGGATGGTTTTAAGCCACCTGGGTCTACCGGTTTCCCCATTCTCGCCTATTTCTAGCGATAATTAACACCATTGTCACCACTATCGTGGGCCGTTAGTATTAGTCTCCTATTTCTTGGTCCGACATATCTATTTTTTATTTCACTCTTTCCAAAATACAATCCGTATCCAAAAAGGCGAATGTCCACGAAATCGACACCTATCACAAGTCCTGGAATCCACCAGAGGCTTCCCTCAAAGAGCGAGAAGCATGGTCTACCTTTATAATCTTTGAATTTTATAAACATACTGTTTCTTTTAATAATTAAACCAGAGCAGCGATACAGGGAATCGAACCCTGATTAGAATCTTGAAAGAATTCCTTCCTAACCATTAGAAGATATCGCCATTCAGTATTGACGACTACTCCCCTCAGAGAATAATCATGGTACGCAATCGGTGCGACCTCTTACGAATTATCCTGATCAATACTGGTACGCAATGTTGGAATCGAACCAACTCCTCTTCCGCTTATAAGACGGACGCAGTCCCACTTTGCTAATTGCGTATGGTACGCCCGACTGGATTCGAACCAGCAAACCCGAAGGTCATGGCTTCTAAGGCCACCGTGTCACCGTTGCACCACGGGCGTATATTCCAGTTTTACGAGTTCGTGGGAACCTCGTTTTATTGTTCCGGACCAGGGTTATGCTCCCTGCCCTCGTGGTTATGAGCCACACGAGATCACTAGACCTCTTGACCGGAATACTGTGGATGTGGGGAGAATCGAACTCCCGTCCAAACCATTTTCATATATAAGTCTACAAGTTTAAGACTTCAGAAGAACTAATCCTAGATTTTCACACTCACCTCCTCCAATCCGTTATTATTCGACCACTAGATGCACGGATACTCACTAGCGACCGGCAGCCACTAGGCTGCGAATGCGTATACGGGAGATCCGAAGAACGCCTGATACGGACTCTTAATTGCAGTTTTTGCAGTTATGTTTTGTAACTAGTTTAACGTCTTGGTTACAAGGACGACTTGCATACATATTACAATGATCTGTCGAAACCTAGTCACACCCATTACTATCTTATTCTATTTCATTTAATTTGTCAAGTTTTTATGTGCTCTGTCCAAGACTTGCACTTGGTTATTTCGTGCTTCAAACGAATGCTCTACTGCTTAAGCTAACGGAGCATGGTCAACGATGAAAGACTTGCACTTCCGACTTCCATAGTATCAGTATGGCGTTCTACTATCTGAACTAATCGTTGTGATCCGGGCTTTTGACTGTTGGTAATTATTCAACAGGAAAATAAATTACAAATATCTTATTGCGCATTCTGATATTTAATCATTATTAGCCCCCGGGCGGATAGACGAGGATTCGAACCTCGGTGGCTGTTACACCTAACAGTTTTCAAGACTGCCTCCATAAGCCTCTCGGACATCTATCCAAATTGTACACTTCAGCATCTTAATGTACGAACTGTTTGACTTGTTGCATCGGTAGGACTCGAACCCACATACTGAGTGCCAAAAACTCAGGTCCTGCCGTTAGACGACAATGCAATATTAACTACTAGCGGCTTTAAGGGCGCCTCATTCCCTGGGGAATTAACTAGTAATTGCGGAAAATGTTGGATTCGAACCAACGGAACTTTCGTTCACATCTTTAGCAAAGATGCGGGTTAAGCCTCTCCCCCAATCTTCCATATCTTAACTTCAACTTGTACGCCAGGAAAGAATCGAACTTTCATCAAAGGCTTAGAAGTCCTTTGTTCTGTCCATTGAACTACAGGCGCATGGAGACGTAGGAGAGAATCGAACTCTCGATAACGGGTTTGCAATCCGTCGCCTTACCATTTGGCTACTTCGTCACACTTCCCTGCAATATTGTCGATGAGATGGTTTAACTCACCCTCCGGGATGCGGGCCATTTGGTGCGGGTACAGAGATTCGAACTCTGAAATACACTTTGGAAGAGTGTCATGATTGCCATTTCATCACACCCGCAAAACAAACCCGAAGCTTCGGGCAAGCAGTATTGCTACTGGTACGCAATAGAGGGATTGCACCTCTGACCTTCGCTGTGTAAAAGCGCTGCTCTGCTGCTGAGCTAATCACGTATACCCCCTGTAGTTAATCGAACAAATCCGATTCCATGATTTAAATGGACAGGGGTATTTGGTTATTTATCCATAACCGGTGGACAATAAGGGAATCGAACCCTTGCTCGTTGCTTGCAAAGCAACCGTGCTACCACTATCACTAATCGCCCTTTCAGCCTATTCTTCGGTTCGTACCGAACAGGACTTTCGTCCATAGGCATGGTGCTTAATCAGAGAATCGAACTCTGCGGGCCATGATGACGGCAGATCTACAGTCTGCCCCCTCTCCATAAGGGTCTAATAAAGCATAACTTCAATTGTCAAAGATCCTCCAAGTCAGGGTAGAAGGAATCGAACCTTCACCTCGCGAGTCCAAGTCGCGTACGCGGCCATAACGCTTTACCCTGTGGCAGGTGGCTAACCTCACCCATCCGTTACAATAACCGATGTTTATGGAATATCATACCATTGGCCGTATCCTTACCGTCTACATTCTCAGCACTGATTCGCTGTGCGTGACGGGGAGTCTTAGTTAGTCCACCCCAACTGCGTATCACTACGCATGGATCCGGAGAGAGGACTCGAACCTCCTACCTGCTCGTTACAAGGGAGCTGCTCTACCAGGTGAGCTACACCGGAATATTTATGCAATGTACAAAGACACTGCATTGCGGGAAGAGTAGGAATTGAACCTACGAAGACAACTTTTGGAGAGTCGTCACCGTCCAACGGTCTACCCATTGATGTCCATCGGGGTGCCTAGAGGAAATCGAATCCTCTCCATTTCCGTCACAGGGAAGTGTGCAACCACTACACCATAGACACACCGATGGACATCATGGCTGGGGAACATGGAATCGAACCACAATTAATTGTTCCAGAAACAATTGTCCTGCCCTTAGACGATTCCCCAATGTGATGGGCGCAATGAGTGTGTAGACCGTCGACAATCTACACTTCTCCTTGCCTAGCCCATCGAAGAACGACTAATAATTATTATACTACGAGTTCCTCTATTTGTGCAATGAGTCCTACTCCCTTCTCATTCATCACAATCATGTCGAGGACCTTGTCACTCCAGCCTGCCGAGTGGAAGACCTTATGACCCTTTAAGTCTACCGTACCATACCCCTGAACGTCAATAGCATGTACGAACGGATCTGCTACTGTACAGTACTTCTTGTAGGCGGTAAATGCACTTCCTGACCAGCTTTCGTTATCCGAGAGAATAATTATACGGTCGTACTTCTTTCCATTCTTCTGTGCCCACTCGAATACTACATTGGTTGCAGTTCCGCCACCAGTTGCTTCCTTCTTAATCTTTTCTGCAATGTCAATAACTGGAGTCTTTGAGTTGATTCGGTATTCGTGGACTGTAGTGTCGTACTGAATCAAATCTGCATCGTTTGCCTTTACAAGAGCGGCTGCAAGTGGTGCTGCCTTTGTTATGGGGTCACCACTCATAGAACCTGAGGTGTCAACAGCAATAAGAGTCTTACCTTCGAACACGGGAACGTTTGACACAGCATGGTCCATAGCTTCTGAAATGGCATCTACCAGCTTTCTGTTTCCAGATACTGCGTAGTAGGCACTCAAGAAGCGGAACGGCAACTGCTTAGACTTTGAAATTTCTGCCTTATCAGTAAGCTTCTTTACTGCCATGTCTACAGCCTCTGAAGACACATCGTTCTTGATAAGGTTGTTGAGGTTGCGAAGTAAAGCCATGTAGCCAAGTTTGTTTTCAAGAACAAGGCGCTCCCACTCTCCGGACTTCTCCTCTGCTGACGCAGTCGAGATAGAGCTCTCCCATGTGTCTGCTGTCATAGGCTTCTGCATTATAAGGTCGCTCCAAGCCTCAGCCTGCTCTGCTGTTGCGTGCTGCACCTTTGGGCGTGTAAGGCGAATAAGGTTACGTAGACCGAACTGCTTCCCGTCACCCTTGTACTTAGCAAGAGCATATCGGTCAAACTTCAGGAATGCGTTTCGAATACCACGCTTCATCTGCTTTGTCATTGGAAGGCCCGCTACTGCTGCAATCTCTGACATGTCGTCTGCTCGTTCGGTAACAGCAATAATGGCACGCTTTACCAAGTCGTCGCCGTGATGAATCTTTGACAACTCACCGACAAGAAGATGGGAGACAGAACGTAGGTTCATCTCTCGGCGTGCAAAAAGAGCAAGCTTTGCAACGAAGACTGGGTCTACCATAGCAATAAGTCTCTTGATGCGGTCTATGCGTCCCTGCCCCCCCTCATAAAATTCATCTTTGAGGAACGTAGCGATGACGGCGTGAACTAGCTCCAACTCTGGTGAGAGAGCGAATGCATCACCTCCTGCAATGTTGACTGCGTTTGTGCGCAATGAAACCTTTGTGTTAAATCTCGACATATCTCAAAAATAAATTTAATAATAGATGCCCATGAGTCGGGAGATAGTTTGTAAAGAGTAATGCTTTTGATTCACCCGTCATCTGGGAATATATTACGTTTCAGGTAATAACCAATCCGTTAAATTTGGCCAACGGAACCCGTATACTAATTCGCTAGTACTGCTATTCGGTATCCGTGTGGAGGTCGTCGACAACATTACCACACTTAACTCCGACAGGCAAGGACGAATCCTCGACATAATTAATCTTTTGTAGATTAGAAGTAACTCTTTACTTTACAACCCGGCTCATGGGCACCGAAGTCTGGGGATACTTTGAAAAAGGAATTTGTCGCGCCTTTACCAGTTAGGCTATTCCCCCTTACTGCGGGGGAAGTAGGATTCGAACCTACAGTTTCGTCTTTAATAGAGAAGTAACTTTTTCTTTACCGCCAGGCTTCGATGCCAATGCATGTACATTTGTTGTGAACATAAACCTGGGGATAGAGGTGAAACGGATATGTTATTTCAATTACAAGTTGAGAAGTAACCGTTTCGATACCGCCAGATTTATGCTCACAACGTTCTGTAAACATACTATCATTTCCTTAAAACTTATGCAATAGCTAAATATCAATATAACACAGTTCTTATTCTTTGTAAACATTTCTCCCTGTAACCTAATTTAGTATGCCCACAACATCATGTGGTTGGTTAAAATATCAAAATTTACAAGTGATGGGTTGAACGGTTTAAGGATAAAATGTTTACCGTTTTTTGTCTTGTATTCATGTTCTAGTGTTAAGCCAAGTTCCTTTATTTGATCTCGTATCCCCTGCTCGTCATCCTTTGGGTAGTCTACGTCAACCATAAACTTACACTCAGCCCTAGACTTTGGTGATTGCAGTGCGCTTATCCATCGATTGTATATGTCAATATAAAAGCTAATCCGCGACGCTGGGTCAAAGTACTCCGCATCCAGTTGGCGGTATTTAAATAAACGGATACCCTTTTCTAGGTCTCTGCGGTCTACCGTAGAATATATTCTCTCTTCTCCTTTACGCAGAGCAAGTAGCTTGGCAAAACATTTATCAAACTCCTCCTTGTTTCTGGATACAAGTTTTACGGCAACACGGTCTGGGCTATTCATCTTTCCGCCGTCTTTGGAACGCAGGGTTAACATTAATATTCTTACTCCGTCCTTGAATTCTTCTGGGTGTTCAATTATTGTCATAAAAAGAGTCTACTAATAAATACCATTGCACACACGGAGGGATTCGAACCATTATTAATGCGTTAACAGCGCACCGTAATACCTTTATACCACAGCTGAATGGTCACCCCGACTGGATTTGCACCAACGTTTCAGCCTTCGCAGGGCTGTGTCCTATCTATTGGACGACGGAGTGATGGTGCCCCCAGCTGGACTCGAACCACTTTCTAAGTTGTATTAAAACGGAACTTCTCCGAGTTTTGGATTATTTCCCACAGCTCTGCGCTTTCTGCGATACATTTGAGTTGCCTCCTTTTTGCTTATTTCTCCAACCTCTTCACCGTACTTTAAATTTTGTTTAAGTCGTCCTTTTGCAATAGATCTTTTGGAGGCGTCGCTGGCTAGATCTTTTATTGCGCTTCTTCTTATGTGTTTTACGGTCTGGGCAAGATTTTTAAGTCCTTCTGATCTTCTGTTGAAAGCACCTACTTCAGAACCACCATCTGTAAATGCCTTCAGATTACCAAAGGTCAGGTCACTTCTTTTTTTCTTATAGAAAGTGGCTGCTTCGTTTTTCATTGTGCTTTTCTCTTTTGCTGTTTTTAACGCATTTTTTAGGTGCTCTCTTTTTTGTACGTCCATGCGTGCAATATCACTAGCTCTCCTTGAGGCCACAGATTTAGCAACACCTCTCTTTGCCGCAGCAGAAGCTACACCTTTTGCAAGCGCCCCAGCACCGGCAACCGAGGCACCGGTCATCACGACCTGGGCGGCACTCCCAAGCGCCTCTTTTCCGCTTGTTCGGTCATCCACGTGCTTGGCTACGTCTGAGGAAACCATTCTTTTTGCTATCTTACTGGACGCGTAGTCAACAAGCTTGTCGCCTCCAGAGGCTGATACAACCTTGGCTACGGCAGATTTAAGAATGTTGCGTTTTGCTTTCATGATATTAATATTACATTAGTTCACCACCCATTCCAGCTGCGTAATTTTTCGTAGTTTCCAAACTTTGCTTTACTTTTCCAAATTTGAAGACATTTTCAAACATAAGATTATTCGCGCGTATTAAGCTGGTTGTGATATCTACTCAAATCGAGCCCCTTTGGAAGATATCCCTTCTTCTTCGCCTTTTCAAGAAGCGTGTTTCTTACGTAGCGTGGTTGCCAAGCTTCTGTTGGTACCACCATTCCATCTTTCTCCGTTGTTGAGCCTCTCTGCCAGTTATCAGCCCTATCCTCGTGCTTCCGCGACTCCTTGATAGCAGCTAGTGTTTTATCTAAAAATTTTTTCTTTGACTTATTCACAGCAGTGTCTACAAGCGCCTTCGCATTTTTAATTGGGTTTGATAGTTTCATGTATATAATTTTATAAGAGTTAGTTTTATTTTCCACTGAATGGTGGTACAATTGAAATAGGCCCGTTCTTTCAAAAAGGAGGATCTCATGACACGTTCTCATGTCCACACGGTCCTGCTCTGGTTCAAGATGACCGGGACCCCAATTAACGAACTAGACCTCTTCCAGGCTGCTTATTTCTGGAAGTATCGCGTTGCGGAACCTCGCTGTATGTGGTGTTTCGCAGAGTACGTTCGACATGGAACCGTCCCCGGTTTCGTTGTCGATTTCGTTCGTGAGTTTGTCGTAAACCCACGGAGAGACAGGTCTTGCCTGCTCAATCATCCAATTACCCCTCTTGCAAAGGAATAATCATGAAATCAGCAAAAGCTCGCCCAGAAGAGCAGAAGGTCCCAGAAGAGCCTTGCCTCATCTGCAACAAGCCAGTAAAGGCATTCTACGGCCGCTGGGGGAATACCGGCACCTGCTCTAAAAAATGCGAAGAGGCAAAAGAAGCCATCGAACGCAGTAAGTTCCTCGGATATGTGTGACCGAGTAAAAATCCGCCCTGACTATGGGGCGGATTCTTTTTCTTCTTTTGGATCTTGTTCTGAGCAAGTACACTCTGGAACATCCTCTTCACTGAGTGACGTCTCGTACGTGTGCATGAAGAGAAAAAATTTACAAAATGACTGGTGGATATGTCTCATTTTTTCAGTTTAATAATTAGGAAGTCCAGTCGATGTCCCAAATTTACTTTGGGAAATTCTTTTTACCCTTTCGTGCTCAAGGGCCCTTTCTTTTGCTTCTTTGGGGCTATTCCCCAGCCACATTGTTCCGTCAGATGCGTGCACGTAAAACTGCGCACCGCCCGTTGTATCTTCAAATTTGCCACTTTTCAACTCCTCTAACGCCTCCCTAATAACCCGCAATTTCTCCTGGCTTACCGTCGGCGAGTTCTCAGAAATTAATTGATACTCACTCTTTGCCACTTCGCCCCCCGCTCTGGTCGTCCCCCGAGGTGCGTAACCCTGATATTGGTATGGTTCCTGCAATACATCCTTCAGGCTCTTTTTTCTTTCTGCCATCCTGTTTATGGCCGTGTTGATAATATGCCTCGTCTCAAATTTCTGTTTTTCGGGTGTTCTATTACTCACTTCGGCATAGAGGATCTTTTCCGCTTCTGCCAAGTCGTTGTCCCTCACCTTCATCCCCCTTACGTCATAAGTCTTCTCAATAGGTCCGGCGGGCTGCTCCTTCACCCTATCATATATCATGGTCGATGTAAAGGGTTTCAGTAAAGTCTCTTTTGTTTTATCCCAAAAACCCGGCCCGCCTAGTCCAAGGTATTTCTTTGTAATTTCTCGTTTTTCATTCATTTTTTCATTATAACTCTGTACTTTCTTCTCTCGACCCATTCAAAGTATACTGAATACTTTTTTCTTTCCATTGTTAAACGGTGGCTCAGTAAGGCCTAAAGTTGAAAAAAACTGGCGGATTTTTTCATGGTATACGGTTTTTTGTGGGGGCACTTTTTTAGGTTTAGTGTTTTAAAGTACTAATTAAGGTGGATTTGGAAATAGTATGAATTTTTATAGATGGGGTTATATCCCTATGGTACCCCAACGCACGGGACTCCCACACCGAACCACTCCCCCCACCCCCTCACTTCTCACTACTCAACACATAAAAACTCTATATGTGTAGGGTTTATAGTGCGTAGTCCTACTGTGTACACTCTCCCCCGCACGGCGAGAAGAACGGTATACCTATAAAAGGTATATATTACAACGTATAATGTACATAGTACTCTGTGAAAAGGAGTTGGGTTAAAAGGCAATTTTGTATTGCACTTAGAATCCAAAGACTTAATACTTAAAACTCTATAGGTGTAGGGGTTGTGTGTGGTCGAACAACATAACGTTGGCACACTTCCCCTCATCATCGCAAATAAGAATCAACACAGATTCATCATTATCTAGACAGATCTAATCCACAATAATCATATGACCAATCCCAACAACGCTACCCTTACTGCTAACGACGAATTTGCTATCATCAACACATTCGACGCAGGAAAGAAATGGACTGGAGTATCCGTTAACGGTGCCACTCACAAGAAGATTCGCGGCGGCACTCCTTCCTTCCCTTACGAGGTAGTAAACATCGGAAACGAAAAGGCTCGTTTATTCAAGTTCAGTGTACGAGGACAAGAACTCCACCTTCTTACTCGTTATGCAAAACTGAACGAAACTGACGAACAAGCAAAGACTCTCTGCTATGTCCGAAACGAAGATGCACCTTTCTTCAAACAAGAAGATGCAATCATCGCAGATGCCTCAGATCTCGACTCAATCGACCTCTAAGGTACAATCCCATAGGTTTACAAGAAAAACGCGTCTAACGTCAATTTTAGACCAAATAGACCTATATAGGGGGTCCACTCCCGCACCTTAATGGTGACTAAGCGATAGATGAAAAGGCACACGCAAACAATATGTACCAGATATCCCGCACTTACTTTACGTTCGTGCGGGATATTTCTATGTTACGAACCATAAATGACCAGTAATAATATAACACTCATATGGACGAATTAAACAACAAAGAAGCAGCTGAAGTCACTACTGCAGAAGTCACCACTGTAGCACCAGAACTCCCCACAGAAGAGACCACGCAGGAAGTTGAGAACCCCGTACCCGCAGCAGAAGAGACAGCACCCACAGAAACCGCTGAGCAAGAAGATAACCAAGCAGACTAATCACCTACTACCCTTACTACTCTGGTAGTCAGGGTACAGAGAGAGAATATATTACCTTATAGCAAGCCGTGAGTCGGTATTACATGCGTTCTGGCAAAACGACACTAGAGTTAAAGTACACAACAAAAACTAGT
>OFRO01000339.1_pt1 | contig 17372 bp, 35 predicted proteins | sample 1543091 | NCBI WGS metagenome assembly OFRO01 (sample SAMN07774217, study PRJEB24372) | wastewater metagenome | isolation source: Exp Tend NO 10WW | collected 2016-02
CGCGCACCTTGAGCTTGGACACGTAGCAGATCACTGCACGAACGTCGATCATGACTCACCCCTTCCGATCATCTCGAACCGCAACTGCCCGTTCGCCGACTGGACGAACCGGGCTGCCCCTGCCGTGACCATCGCAGTCCGTCGCATCTTCAGGTTGTACCTGTATCGACGCTGACGTTCCACTTCGGTCATCCTGCGCTTCGGTTTCACGTCCTTGCCGATGCCGACCTTGTAGTGCCGGATCGTCTCCAGGCCCCGCCGATCCGTTTCCCACCCGCAGATGTACGCGGCACCCGCCTTGTGGAGCGTGCGACAGTATTGCAGGACCGTGACGTAGTGCAACCCCGTTTCTTCGGACAGGTCGCGGCAACTCAGTTCGCCGTCGAGCAGCAGACGGATCAGATTGGCCTGTGCCATGGCGTTGATCTTGTGCTGCTGGATCTTTCCGCCAGGTGTCAGGTTCGTCACGCCACCACCTCACTGATCTCTTTCCACACAACAATCCGCGCCGGCCACCAGTCGTGGTCATCCTCGAGAAACCACCCGCCCGTGGTCCCGCCGATCCACATGCAGCGATGCACACCAGATCCACCGAGCACGACAGCGTTGAAAGAACGGTTCCTCGGTGCGTACTCCGCAGCCTGCCAACCCAGTTCACGTAGCCGCTCGACCACCTGCAGCAGCGCCACGGTGCAATGGTCGGTCGTCGGAAGGTGTTCCGCACGCTCCTTGCGCCGGAGCTGCGCGGTCATGAGGATCGTGCTGATGTCTTGCGTCATGTGTCTCACACATCTCTCCACGTAAAAGTAAGTTCCTCGAACACCTCGTCGTACACACAGACGAGTTCGCCGCTGGTCACACCCATCGGCCAGAGCACCCCGACCACGGGCACCCCCGCCGCTTGCATCTCCTGCAGCAGCAGGTGGCCGAGCGCGATGGTGTTCATGCCACCAGGCGCCCATGTACGGGTGAAGACTTTATTCATCTCGTTCCTCCGCTTCGCGTTCGGCTTCGTGCAGGCTGCACACCGCTTGCGCCAAGATCCAGATCATGAACAGTGCCGCGACGATCGCCATCGACAGGATCACTTCGAGGTTCGTCACTCCGGCACCTCCGTAGAACGAATCAACCAACGCAGTCGTTCGGTCACGACCTCGTGGTCCGTGTGGTTGATGAAGTGGTGATCGATCCACAGGTGGTTGCGCGACATGAACATACCGGCCATGCCGAACAAGACCACCGACGCGTACTGCGGCGACGTGAACGTCTGCCCGTTGCGCACCATCACGATGTGCCCATCCTCGGCCAGCGCAGCACCCTGATCCTTGAACGACTGCCACCGGGCGCACCACCCACCGAAGTCGGACACCGTTCGCATGTTGAACGTCAGGTCACGACTCGGGCGCAGGAGTTTCGTGACGTTCGACTTCGGGACACTGGGCCACATCTCGTGCAGCGCAGATTCGGCGTTCGTGCGCTGGCGCAGGGTGATGTGTTTCTTGCCGCTCACGAGTCGATCTCCATCGTGATGGTGCGCTTGTTTGGTGACGAAATCTTCAATCGACAGCGCATCATCGCCTCAAGCCTGGTGCGACCAATGGAGTGACAATTCTTTGCGCCTTGCGCATAGTTGTAGATGCCTTCCCCAAGTTCGGCCCACCACATGCCCACCCAATCAGGGTTGGCGTCCTTGCCGCAATAACCACTGTCGATGTGCTCACGATCGGCGATCGGCAAACCAACGCGAGGGTCGCTGGATGGGCGATAACCGTGCCTATGCCCGTGATCATTGTCCCATGCAATGATCGTCTTGTATCCAGTCATGATCATCACCCATTGTGGGTTCACACCTTCTGCAACGCCGACAGCAAAATCCAGCAGGTTGTCGGAAAGGTCGTCGATCTTGAACTCAGTCATGACACCTGCTCCGTGCACCCACGCCACGTCGGGTACTGCCACTCACACGACCACGCCTCGAACAGCGTGTCATACGAAGCGCGCTCGACCATGCCCGTCACCGGGTGCAGCACCTCGTACTCGCCGTCGTGCGCGGGGGTGAACGTGCCGGGTAGCCACTGCGTTTCGGTGGCATAGCGAGTTGGCGCGATCGTCACCGTGACAGGTGGCGCCGACTTGAACTGCGGCAGTTCGCCGTTGTCGAGCATCGCAGCACCGATCGGTTGGTCTTGGCGACGCATCGCCTGCGCCACGATCTCGTCGGTTGAGAGTTGTTTGGTCATGCTGTCAGTCCCGTCATGTTGATCTCCGGCAACTCCAGGTCGCCGGCCCCGAGTTCTTCGGCGTGGCGCTCCAGGCACCGTTCGCGTGCCTCCAGCAGTTCGACATCCATCTTGGCGCGGCCGAGCGTGAGGCGGGCATACGCCAGATCGACGCGGGTGCGTTCGAGGGCTTCGTTGTTCAGGTCGCGCAGGGTCTTGCAGCGAGCCCAGTTGAGGATTTTCATCTCACTTCCCCTTCTTGATGACGATCCGCTCACCCGGCGCCTTGAGGCGGGGGCGCTTCGGGTGGTTGCCGAGATGCGCGTAGTTGTTGCGCATCTGCCGGCGTTTTGCTTTGGCCTGTTGGGCGGCGCTCATAAGTGCTCCTGTGGGTTGTGGTAGAGCGACTATCTGCGAAGATGCCCCCGTCTGTCAACCACAATCTTTGCAAAAATAGTTGTGCCGTCGCGCAAAGTTCGTGTAGAGTTCAAACCGTCCGCTGAGAAGCGGCGTTCATCAACCACCGGAGATCCAACAGATGACCCCGATCACCCTGACGTTCAATTTTGCAACCATGGCTGCCGCCGCCGCGTTCATGTCCAACCTGGCCGTGTCCACGGGAAACGCGCCCGCCGTCGCGACGACCCCGGTGGCCCCGCCGCCGACCCCTACGACCCGGTACTTCTTCCAGGCCAGCCACAACAACCTGTACAGCGTCGCCCCGGGCCAGGTGATGCCATCGTTCCCCGATGCGGTGGAAGTGACCGAGACCAAGTACAACGAGATCAAGGCGACGCTTGCCGCTCAGTTCGCTGCGAGCCAGGTGGCCGCTGCCCCTTCGTCGGTGCCTGCCGTGAGCCCGGCCCCCGCTGTGGGTGGTGCCCCCGTCGATGACCCGTTCGGTGCGCCGGCCAGTGCGTCGACCACTGCTCCCATGAACAGCACGCAGTTCAGCGACGCGCTCAAGGCCAAGTGCGCCAGCACCGATGCCCGCACCAAGTTGGTCGGGTTCCTCAAGTCCAAGGGTGCTGCGAACGTCGGCGCACTGGTCGCCGGCAAGAGCGACGTGGAACTCGGCGCGCTGTTCGTCGAGGCGGCGGCTGCAGTCGCCTGATCGTGTGGCCCGCTTCGGCGGGCCTTGTTTTGGAGGTGTGAGATGGCGGCGATAGACAAATGGACCGATGAAGACGAGGCGACTTTGCAAGAACTTCTCGGCCGCAAGAACAAACTGATCACGCAGTACAGAAACAGGATCTTGAACATGTGGACCGATCACACAGGTTGCAGTTCAAGCGATGATGCAAAGTTTGTCGATTGGATGATCGCCAACGCTTACGAGTTGACGGACGCGCTCCATCCGTTCCTTGACCAATGAGCCTCGACGATATCGAATACCGCGCGCATGCCCGACTCGGGCCGAGTGGGGCGAAGAAGTGGTCGTCCTGCACGGCCTCCCCTGGCGCCGAGTTGCTGATCCTTGAGGACTCGACCCACGAACGTACACGGTATGGGACTGCAGGGCATCTCGTGCTCGCCGAGTGCCTCGAACACGGTCACGATGTCGAGTCGTACATGGGTCGTGAGTTGCTGTTCATGAACAACCACACGGAAGTGTGGGGGTCCGACATCGGCATGGCCCACGAGGGTCTGCTGATCCAACACCGCGTCACCGTCGACACCGAGATGGTCGCGAAGACGGCGACGATCATCAACTTCGTGCAAGACTTGGTGCTCGCCACGGGCGGCGAACTGTTCGTTGAACAGCGCCTGTCCATCGAGCATGTGACCAAGGAACGCGGTGCGTGCGGCACGACCGACGTAGGCATACTCGCGCGCCGGCAGCGCGAGGCGATCATTCTGGACGCCAAGTACGGGTTCCTGAAGGTGCTGGCGAAGGAGGGCGACTCGCCGAACTTGCAGCTCGCCATGTACGCCGACGCATTCCTGCAGCAGTACGACCCGCTCGGTTTCGACTTCGACACGGTGCGCTTGATCATCGCGCAGCCGTTCGTTCAACCACCGTTCAATGAAGCAGTGTTCACGCGCGCCGAACTACAGACCACGATCGACTGGCTGGCTGAGCGCGCCGAGAAGACACGGACTGCGCCTGAGTTCAATCCATCCTATGAAGCATGCCTGTGGTGCAAGGCCAAGGCGACGTGCAAGGCCCGCGATCGGGTGGTGCTGTCGTTCGCTGCCGAAGGGTTCGAGGACACCGCGCCTGTCGAACGCCCACTGCCCACGCTCGGTCAGATCCACGAGATGCTGCCCATGATCGAGGACTGGTGTGCCACGAAGCATGCGCTGATCCGCAGCGAACTCGAACGTGGCACACCGATCATCGGCGACAAGGGTGAATACAAGTTGGCGCAGGGTGCCCGCGGGGACCGTGTGTGGGCCGACCCGGAAGCAGTTGCGCAGCGTTTGCGCGACGATCTTTGGTTGCCCGACAGCGCAATCTTCTCGCAAAAGGTCGCGAGTCCTGCTAAGATCGAATCGTTGAGCGTTGGAAAGATCGCGATGCTCACGAAGCAGGAGTGGAAGGAGTTCGAGGCAACGCATGTGAAGCGCGGCCCCGATGGTCCACCGAAGATCGTCCTCTCCACTGATCCAGCCCCCGCTGTCGAACGACCGACTGACGGGTTTGTCGATGTCTGAAACTTGAAAGTACCACTATGCCGATCGTCATCCTCCCCAACGTCCGTCTCGCCTTCTTCCACGGCTGGCGCCCGTCCGACCCCCGCAACGGTGCTGATGGCAAGCCGATCCCCGGCAAGTACGGTGCACAGGGCATCTGGGCACCCGGCAGCGAAGCCGACAAGATGGCCCGCGCCGCGTTCATGGAAGCCGCGACCGCGAAGTGGGGTCCGAACGCCGGCAACGTCGTGCGCAGTCTCAGCAAGGACAAGAAGTGCCTGCGCGTGGGCAACGAGATGCTGACCAAGGACGGCAGCATCCGTGACGGATACGCCGACATGTTCTACATCGCGTCATACAACCAGTCGCCTCCGGCCATCGCCGCGCACAAGTTGTTCAACGGCAAGCCGGTCCTGATCGGTGAAGACGGTCGCTCGTACCAGGACGGCAAACCGATCGAGGTTCCGTTCGAGGTGATCAAACCCTATGGCGGTTGCTACGTGAACCTGAAGGTCGACATCTACGCGATGGACAAGTCGGGACAGGGCAAGAGCGTCAACGCGACGTTCCTCGCTGTCCAGTACGTCGGCAAGGGTGATGCGTTCGGTTCCGGTGGCCCTGGGACCGCAGACGGGTTCGGCGACATGGGTGGCGACGATGCCGCGTACCCACCCGGCACCGCTGGCGATGCGTTCGACCTGTTCGGGGCCGGCGCCAACACGACCGCGGCACCCGCCGCGTCCAACGTCGATCCGCTGTTCGGCTGATACAAGGAGAACGACATGAGAGTCATCGAAGACCACAAGGTCAACCCGGCGAACGACACACTGTGTCTGACGGTGCAAGACGCGCCGGGGCATGGTGGTGCTTGTCACCGCTACGAGGTATCTGGATTCAAGACCGAGATGAACCCGAGTTATGACGACAACAGCGACGGCGAAGTGGTCATTCTGTTCCAGAACGGGCCGATCGCCGAAGTGGGTGTGAACGGTATCACGCACGAAGTCCTGCTCGCCATCGTCGCCGACCGGCTGCGCAGTTTCCAGAAGGGTCCGTACTCGTGCAAGGCCAATGCTTGTGCGCTGACCCATATCGAAGAAGCGATGCACTGGCTGCAACAACGAACCATCGAACGCATGCGGCGCGGCGTCGAAGGCACCCACACCGTTTGACCAAGGAGAACAACATGGCAACCAAACTCGCATTCAAACCCCGCAAGGGCGAAGTGTTGTACTTCACTCGCCGCAATGGCGAAGTCGGCCAGGGCAAGTTCGTGCAGACCCTCGACATGGGCAAGGGGTCGTGGTACGAACTGAAGGTCGAAGGGATGCGCAATCCCGTCGCCAAGATCCGGCCGTCCGAGGCGCGGCGCACCGAGAAACCCTGATCAACTGGAGATCGACATGGAACTCACTCACACATTCAAGTTCGGCCTGACCCAGAACGTCGCGACACCGCACGTCGACAAGGTACTCAACAACGGCGATCTGATTTATGGCACCGTCGTAAGTCGTTCGCAGAACAACGACGGCCGGTGCGATCAGTACATGGTGCGGCACATCAACAACTTCGGCCACGAAGTCGAGGAATGGTTTTCCGAGGACCGCTTGCTCGGGCACTGAGCACCTAGCTCCGCAGCTCGGCGCTGCGGTTCCCGGCGCTTCGGCGTTGGGTTTTTTGGTGTGTCGGCAATGCCGTGCAAAGTCTGAGCGACACGATGACCCTAGCGCAAGGGAACAGTGATTGCAACGACGACCCCGCAGTACCTTGCTTGAAGCCTCGGTACAGTTTGCAGCGCAGACCACGGGAACCGATGCACGCCTGACCTAACGGTCGTGCCGACACACCAAAGAGTTCAACCACCGGAGAACCAACATGGCAAAGACAGTCGCAGATTACTACCGTGACGGGCACGAAGCCTACAACGCTGGCACCGCGCTCCCGTTCACCGAGGCGAAGTCGTGGCAGCAGAAGGCGATGCTGACCGGGTACAACGAGGCGTTGGACACGCGACGGGTTGCGTCGGCACGTACCATGCCGCCCGTCGTCGCGGCCCACATCGCCGAGATGCAGCGCCTGCGGAACCCGAAGAACATGGTGCGGGTCGATGCGAAGATCGCGAAGTTGCAGGCGAAGTACGGGGCGCTGTGATCTGTCATGGACGGAGCATCTCACATCCTGCTTCCGAAAGGTGGGAAAACGCTCACTGACGTTCACGGCACACCCCGTGACTTCTTCAACAAGTTCACGCTGAGTTCGACTTCACGCTCGACCCGTGCAGTGACGGCACGAATGCCTTGTGCGCGAAGTTCTACACGCCAGAAACCGACGGTTTAGCGCACAGTTGGTTCGGTGAGCGGGTCTTCATGAACCCACCGTACAGCGACATGAAACGCTGGATGGCGAAGGCATATCTGGAGAGTTTGTTCGGTGCACTCGTCGTGTGCCTGGTGCCGGTACGAACCGACACATCATGGTGGCACGACTACGCCATGTTTGGTGAGATTCGGTTCCTCCGCGGGCGGCTACGCTTCGGTGATGCGAAGACCAACGCGCCGTTCCCGTCTGCGGTTGTCGTGTTCAAATGACCAAGCAACCCGTCGTCTGCGACGTGGAGTGCTACATCAACTATGCGTTGATCGGGTTCAAGTCCGTCGCGAACGGTACGACCATGACCTTCGAGCGGCACGAGGACAGCGACACGTACATCGACACGCCACTCCTGCTCCGCGTGCTGCGCAACTTCACGATCGTCACGTTCAACGGACGGTCCTACGACATGCCGATGATCGTGGCCGCGCTCAACGGCGCGACGAACACGCAACTCAAGGCACTCAGCGACAGGATCGTGCGCGAGAACATCAGGTGGTGGGACGTGGAACGCGAACTCGGCATCTCGGTGCCGCAGGCGTGGGACCACATCGACCTGAGCGAGCCAGCACCAGGCGTGGCGATCCCGCTGAAGCTCTACGGTGCACGCATGCACAGCAAGCGGCTGCAGGACTTGCCGGTCGAGCCTGACGCTGTGTTGACACCCGAGCAGATCGCCACGCTGCGTGACTACAACGTCAACAGCGATCTGCCGATGACGGTGGATCTGTGGAACGCGATCAGGCCCGACATCGAACTGCGGGAACACATGAGTGCCGAGTACGGCATCGACCTACGCAGCAAGTCAGACGCACAGATCGCTGAAGCGGTGATCAAGAAGCGTGTCACCGAGATGCGTGGTGGACGGCGCGTGGAGCGTGCCGAGTTCGACGAGGACTGGAAGTTCGAGTACGAACCACCATCGTTCGTGCAGCCGCGGTCACAGGTGCTGCGTGACACGCTGGACAAGATTTGTGCGCTGACATTCGAGTTGAACAGGAAATCGGGTCAGCCGGCCATGCCGAAGGAACTCGCCAGCATGATCATCAAGATCGGCGAAGGTCGGTACAAGATGGGTATGGGCGGACTGCACAGCATGGAGAAGTCGCAGGGTCTACGCAGTGACGAACACTACCAACTGGAGGACGATGACGTTGCGTCGTTCTATCCGAAGTTGATCCTCGTGTGCAAACTCTACCCACCGAACATGGGTCTCGACTTCGCTCGCGTGTACGCCGGCATCCTTGACCGTCGCCTTGAAGCGAAAAAGCGGGGCCTGAAGCGTGTTGCAGATAGTTACAAGATCACGTTGAACGGCAGCTACGGGAAGATGGGGTCGCCCTACTCGATCTTCTACGCACCAGCCCTGATGTTGCAGGTCACACTGACCGGCCAGATGATCCTGCTCATGCTGATCGAGATGCTCGAAGACGCTGGCATACGTGTCGTCTCGGCCAACACTGACGGTGTAATCAGCATGGTGCCGCGCCACATGTCCGACACAAAGGCAGCGGTGCTCAAAGCGTGGCAAGAGATCACTGGATTCGACACCGAGAATACCAAGTACGACTTCGTGTTCTCGCGTGACGTGAACTCGTACATTGCCGCCAAGACCGGCGTTCCAAAAGACGCGAAGTACAGCGACCGCTTCAAGACCAAAGGCGAGTTCGCCACGACTGGTCTGATGAAGAACCCATCCAACCAGGTCTGCGTCGATGCCGTCGTCGCGTACCTGACCCACGGCACCCCGATCCGCCAAACCATCGAGTCCTGCACCGATATCCGCAAGTTCATCAACGCACAGCGCGTGACTGGCGGCGCGGTGTGGCAGGGTCAACACCTCGGGCGCGTTGTGCGTTCGTACAAGAGCATCTTCGCTGTCAGCAAGATCACCTACGGTGCCGGGAAGAAGGAGGGTCACAAGGTTCCTGACTCTGATCCTGTGCAGCCGCTGATGGTGCTGCCTGACGAGTTCCCGAACGATGTGGACTATGACTACTACGTCGACGTTGCCGAACAGATGCTCGTTGACATCGGGGCTGTGAAGAACGAAGATCAAGATGAACTTTGGGGAAATGTATGAACGATTGTGTTTTGGACCTGGAAACATGCGGCACCAACCTCGATAGTGCGATCGTCGGTATCGGCGTGGTCGAGTTCGACTTGGCCCGCGGCACAGTCGGCCGCTCGTTCTTCCGTGCGATCAACCTCGGTGACGCGGTGAACAACCACGGCGCCAAGATCGACCCGGCCACCGTCACCTGGTGGTTGAGCCAGAGCAAGCCAGCGCAGGCTGCCATCGTCACGAACTGCTACAGCGTGCGACAGGCGCTGCTCGACACTGCACAGTTCATGGGCGAGTGTGGGCCTGACCTGAAGGTGTGGGGAAATGCGCCAGCCTTTGATTGTGGAATGCTGTCCCACCTGTACAAGCACCTCGGTATGGAAGTGCCGTGGAAGTTTTGGAACGAGCGGTGTGTGCGGACGATCAAGGGCTTGTTCCCGATGGTCGAGGCACCCGAGTTCGTGGGCGAGAAGCACAACGCTGTGGACGACTGCAAGCAGGCGATCGCGCACATCCTGAAGATCCGCGAGTACGTGAGGGGGTGGAAAAAATGACCGACGACTTCCGCCCCACGAAGAAGGTCAAGAAGATCCGCGAAAGCGATGTCGAGGCGGCGTTCGTGGCTCGCGTGAAGTCGCTCGGTGGGATTGCGATGAAGTTCAATAGCGCCGGCAGGCAGGCCGTGCCCGATCGCCTGGTGCTCATGCCGGGTGGTCGCATGTCGTTCTGCGAACTGAAACGTCCCGGCGAGACACCAACCCCTGCGCAGCAGCGCGAGCACGTTCTGTTGTGGTCGCTCGGCTTTGTGGTGGATGTGATTGACAACGTGCCGGCCGCGAAGGTGTGGTTGCCGCCTGACGAACGTACCCGGCCCGATGGTCGTCCGATCGACACTGCAATCAATGCAAAGAAACCGTTGTAAAACCTGAGTTTTACGATACACTGAAGATCCACCAACCAACGGAGTGAACATGCTCACCCTCACCAACGTCCAAGACGCACTCGGCCTGAAGATCCCCGCCGACTTCATCACCAATGAACTGAAGATCACGCCGGCCAAGACCGACAAGCGAGCCGTGTTCTTCGAGCCCGCGCAGCTCGCCACGATCTGCGACGCGCTGATCCAGCACATCCACGGCGTCAAGACCGGCACGAAGACCATGGTCGCGAAGCCGAAGAAGGAACCGAAGGCGCCGGCACTCGACGAACTGTTCGGTTGACTTGAGTTGTGTGTCTGTGCGCCATCCTGCGGGGTGGCGTTTTTACTTGGAGAACGAGATGGCAAATCAACTGTGCGTGAGGGTGACACACCTATCGTCGCTGAAGCGATGCGCTTGATGGACGAAGCATTTGCCGAAGTCAACAACGGTCTATTGCGCAAACGCTTCGATTTCGACGAAGCGAACGACATCGTAAAGATTGACGGTGTCAAGTTCGCGATCGAAGTGTTCGACGCAATAACTGGTACGCAACCTGGCGTCAAGTTCAGTTTCGAGCGCCGTGGCGATCAGGTCTTCGTGACGAAGCACACAGACTTGGCGATCAACATGGTGCTGCACTGCCCTGCGTGCGGATTGCAACACATCGACGCGCCGGGTGCAGACGTTGACGCCAACGGACCGTGCTACGACCACCACTGGGATAACCCACCCCATCGCAGCCACCTGTGCCACGGCTGCGGGCACATCTGGCGCCCCGCTGACGTGCCGACGAACGGTGTGGCCGCGGTCAAGACTCACGGCAGGGCTGACTCGGTGATCGTGAAGCGGTGACGCCATGTGGTCAACAGCAGGGTGGGCAGACACAACGGTGACGAGCAACGTCTGGATCGTGACGGCAACCACCGGCACCGTGTGTACGTGCGCCTACTGGCCGCACTGCGGGTGCTCAAACTGGTCTTTCATTTCTGTTGACAACGAACCACCTCTCCGCATCCCCCGCCACGACTGGTGGAACCTGTACCACCGTGACTTGCACGACGAGATCCGTCTGCCCATCGCAGCGCCTGTCTCTGTGCGTGTCGCACGTCGCCTGCAACCCGGCAACCTGCACGAGCGACGCATGCAGAAGCGGAAACGGTACACGCAGAGATTGCGGGTGCAGTAATGCAGTACACCCCAAGGTCGTACCAACCCCCCATGACCAACTTCGCGCTCGATAACGAGCGTTGCAACATCTGGGCTCGCATGGGGGCAGGGAAGGGGGCTTCGACGCTCGACGCGATCTCCCAACTGCTGATGTTCAACGAAGTGCGTCGCGTGCTGGTGCTCGGACCGAAGTTGGTGGTCCAACATACTTGGCCTGACGAAGTTCGCCAGTTCAACGAGTCGTTCGGTCACATGAGTATCGCGTCTGCGATCGGCACGCCTGCGCAAAGAACTGAGATTGTCAAGTCGAAGCCTCAGATACTTTGCATAAATTATGAAAATGTCGAGTGGCTTGTGCGCGGGTTCGGAGACCTTTGGCCGTTCGACATGGTGGTCGCAGACGAGGCGGGGCGCCTCTCGGGCCATCGGGTCGGTCAGCGCACCTCCGTCAAGGGCAATGAGTTCTTCGTGTCGGGCGGATCAGTGCGAGCTGCAGCGCTTGCGAAGATCGCGCACAAGTACGTTCGACGTTGGTGTGGACTCAATGGAAGTCCCGCACCTAACGGTCTCGCCCCGGTATGGGCTCAGTGCTGGTTCGTGGACGGCGGTCAACGCCTCGGTCGTTCCTTCTCAGGATTCACTGACCGATACTTCCGCTCCTTCACCACCGAATCCGGCTACAGCAAACTCGAACCGTTGCCCTACGCACAAAAGGAAATCGAAGACGCGATCCGCGACGTGTGCCTGACCGTCGACCCGCGACCGTTCCTGAACACCAGAGCACTGGTCGAGCACAACATCTTCGTGCACCTGCCGCCGAAGGCCCGCCGCCACTATGACGAGGTGCAGAAGCAACTGTTCACGGAACTCGCAGCCGGGAAGTTCGTCGAGGCATTCAACGAAGGCGGTAAGGTCAATAAGTGTTTGCAGCTCGGGTCGTGGGGAGCCTACACCAACACCGAGACCCGCGAGTACGAGATCACCCATACCGAGAAACTGCAGGCCCTCGAATCAATCGTCAGCGAGGCTGCAGGTGAGTCCCTGCTGATCCGGTATTGCTTCCAACCCGAGCGCGACATGATCCTCAAGGCGTTCCCGATGTTCAAGCCGATCACGGCACCCAACGCGATGCAGGACTTCCAGGAGGGGCGGCTGCAGGGACTGGTGGTGCACGCAGCCAGCGCAGGCCACGGGATCTCACTCCAGAAGAACTGCCGCATCCTCGTTGACTTTGCTTCAAACTACAACCTTGGCGAAGACGAGCAGATCATCGAGCGCATCGGACCCACGCGCCAGGCGCAGAGTGGCTTCGACCGCGACGTGTACCGCTACCGCATCATTGCCAAGGACACGATCGAGGAAACCGCGGTGCTGCCGGCGCTGACCTTTAAGATGGGGATACAAGAATCTTTGCTTGCGGCGATGCAAAGATAGGTGTATTCTTCGCTCATCGCAACGCACCGGAGATCGCACCATGCGCTACTTCAAGAGCATCGAGTCTCACACTGGCGCACTACACCAACAGCCGCGCAGCGAAGCCACTCGGTCCGATTGGTACTTCGACAAAAATTACGAGTACCAGAGCACCGGGTTCATCGACGCACCGGACATCGCGCCGAGTGGTAGCGTCAGAGCTATGGACTGCGAGACAATCACTCTCGGAATTGCTTACACGAGACGACCATGACCAAAGCCCCAGGTGAAACCAAATTCCCTCAACCAAAATGTCTCGGAGGATTTGCCCTTCTATCACCGGGCCATCCAACCAAGGTCGATTTCCACAAATTCGCTGACGGATCTGTGCTACTGGCGCTGACAACCGAGCAGCGCGGAGCGGACCCGTTGGTGACTCGCATGATCTTCAGCCCAACCACGTTCTCAATGGTCAGCGAAGGTCTTTTCCGCCTCGCGCACGACCCGTCTGTACTGATCCCGCTCGACGAAGTTCCTGCGCCGCGAGCACCTCGTACCAAAAAGGTAAAACCATGACCAACGACGAAGGCAAGACCCAAGCCCCGAGCCACCAGACCGACACTCGACCTGAGTGCATGGATCGCTGGAAGCACAGTTGGCAGTGGGTGTGGATGAACGACCTGATGACGAATCGCGTGCGCTGCACCACCTGCGGCGTGGAACGCGAGATGAACGTTTCGGGGCGGGAGTGAGTTGTGACCGTCTGCGTAAATCTTCCGGGCGGCAAGCACTGTTCCTGCAGCAAGGTCGAATACTGCCCTCACGGCCAGCCGCTGCACCCTGACGAGGCGCGAGCGAGGATTGCCGAGTTGCACGACGAGATCGCGGAAATTGTGCGACAACAACTTGCTCGCATCGACGTGGAACAGCCAGAACTCAACAAGATGTGGCGGCATGTTGCGCGCACCCAATGGGAATGGCTGAAGCGCGATCCACAGAGTCGGTCTGACTGTCAACTGCAAGGCGAAGGGTGGAGATCGTGACCCCCGAACTCGAACTGATCGCCGAGACGCTCTACACGCTGCGTGTTCAGGAACGTGGGCCGGCGTGGAACCAACTCGGCGACGTGACCCGCAGCGTGTGGATCGAGCGGGCACTGTTCGACGTACCGACGCTGGAGGAACTGTTCGGATGAACCGCATACAACATCGCAGCAACAATGACGTGCTCGGTGCGCCAGCCGGCGTGAGTATCGAAGCGTGCAACGCGCTTCCCATCACACGAGTTGCTTTCCGCGAAGGTGACGACGCAGTGGTTTCGTTCTGGGCACCTACCGCCGCACAGATCGCGCTCATCGCGTCAGGTCGGCCCGTGCGACTGTGCGTGTGGGGAACGACTCACGCTCCGCTGTCGCTCGGTGTTGAAGGTGACGGTGACATGGGAGAACTCGAATGATTCTCGACGCACGCAACGGGCACGGCGACGCATGGTATCTGTACGACATCAAGCGATGCCGACGAGTCGAGTGCGCGGTGTGGGTCAACGATGAAACCGCGCAGTGGGGCCACTACACCGGAACCACGTTTGCAGGCGAATGGCTCATTGAAACGATCCAAGAAGACCGGATCTCGATCTACCCGAGTCGCCGCCTGGTGCTGTTCAACGAGGTGGATGACGCGAGCGACACGACGACCGAGCAGCGGGCCGTGGAGAAGACGGCGTGAACTGCGTCTTCTGCGGCACATGGACCGAGGTTCGCGAGACCCGCGACACGCGCCGCCGCAGGGAGTGCGCGAACGGGCATCGGTTCTTCACGCACGAGGTAGTCGAACTGAAGATCGGTCACCGTGATCGGCAGATCGCTGACGCTGTGGTGCTCGGTGGCCTGACGCAACGGGCTGCAGCCGCTCAGTTCGGTGTGCAGAGCGACAGTTACGCGTCGCGGTGCGTCAAGCGGTTCTATCCAGCGTTCAACGCACGGGTGGCGGGGCAACGCCAGCGGCGCGATCAGTCGAAATCAACGACCTGATGGTACGGGCGTCACGGAGCAGAGTGCGGGTGTCGGTACGTTGATCTTCAAGTTCTCCGACAAGGCTTTCCTCCGCTCGCAGAGTCTCGTCCAGGCCTCGCCCGAGACGGGTGGCTCGGTCACTGCAGGTAGCGGCGGCAACGTCGGGACTGAGACCACTGCCGGAGGCAAAGCGGGCGATCGTGTCGCGCACCCGCTGACGTTCAGCAGCGAAGCCAGCAGCAGCACTGCGAACAGCCTCTCGTTCCTTGAGCAGTGCATGCTGGTTCTCCTGTGCTTGCGCCGTGAGTTGTGCTTCGAGCCCCCGGATCTGGTTGGTCGCGGCGAGTGCCTGTTCGGTCCACTGTTCGCGCAGCTCGGACAACTCGGTCTTGCCGCGCTCGACATCGGTCAGCGCCGACTGGTGCCGCACGGTCTGCACGCCCGTCGCAACCAGGCTCAAGGCCAGCGCGCCACCGAGCCCGAGCAGTGCATACCGTTGAACCCACTCGACGATCATGCGATCGCCTTGAGCACAGTATGGTAACGCTCACGGCGCAGTTCGGCTTCGAGCATGGCCCTACCGTTCACGCGGCGGGTGATCTCATCGATCTTGCCAAGGTCGGCCAACTCATTGCACCCGTTCTTGCTGAAGAACCACGCCGATGTCAGTGCAGCGTGCGCTGGTTGCTCCACGAGATCCGGTGAGCCAGCGTAGTCGATGCCGATGTCGTCGGCTGCAGCCGTGTAGTTGTCGCGCCCGGTAAGCTGCACAAAACCACGGCCCAAGAATTTCGCGCCCTCACCGCTCGCCTCGTCGCCATTGCCGTTTCGATTGGCGTACACGAGGTTCGCCAACTTCTCCGGGTTGCGCAAGTACGGCACCGCTTGACCGAGCGTCTTGAACCGACTCGGGAAGACCTTACACAGCCGCTCTGGCGTCGTGTAGTTCAGGTTCTCGCGCAGCCGGGTGAACGACCCCGACTCCACGGAGCACTGCGCGAGGAACGCGGCGATGCGTCGTGGCGTGGTGATGCTGTAGCGTTCGCACGCTTCGTTCAAGGGTATTGCGAACTGCTGCGCGATGGGTAGCGTGGCGCCGGCTGCGCGGAGAGCGGGAATTGTGACCATCAGACGGGCTCCGTAGGTTTCGGCCCACCACCCTGGATCATGGCGCGACCACGTTCAACGGGATCGCGCAGGGTGTGTGCTGGCGGGCCGTTCGGCCATGTGCTGTGCGAGATTGCGATCCAGAGATACCCGACCAGCAGCGCCAAGATGTTGTTCAGGTCGGTCTGCCCGATGAACGCGTCGTGCGCTGACCACAGGCACCCGAGGAACAGACCCATGTGGAACAGGACCACGCCTGTCTTGTGCTCGCCCAACTTGAGCCCGTCCAGGCGGCACAGGTATGGAAACGCGCTCAACAGGCCGAGCGTCAAGGCGATGTAGTCCACAGGTCTCATTGCTGGTCTCCCGCACCGCTGTTCGCGCCACCTGAGATGCGTGCGATCACTGCCTTGACCATATCGGGGATACCTTGTACGACGCCTGCGACGAACGGATGGAAGAACAGCCCGAACAGCCCCGCGGACGCCTTGGCGGCGCTCTCGGACTCGGGCCAATACAACTCAGCCACTGCAGTGCCGAACATCGCCGACAGCAAGACGACAGCCGCGAAGACGGACATCGCACGGATACGCCCGAGTTTGGACGGGATGCCTGCACCGAGCGTCGCACCCGATGCAGCAAAGAACAGTTGATGGGGATCGACCCCGAGAGTCGCAACGATCATTGCACTGATCCCTGTTCCCACAGCCATTGCTGTTGAAGACGCTGGTTCACTCAATTTCGTCTCCCGATGTATGAGGCAACCAGACACGTCGCCACCAGGCCGAACAAACCGAATGGTAACCCGAGACGGTCACTGCACAATTCACCACCCTCGACCAGTGCCCACGGCTGCACGATCCATGCTGCGGAGCACCCTGCGACTTGCAGCGACCATCCACCAAGCAACGAACAGGCGAGCAGCACGGCAGGGGACGTGCGGTAGGCCCACGCAACGATCGCGATCAGAACCGTGTGCAACGCTGCACCTGTCAAGTTCCACACCATCGCAGCGTGCTCAGGTGGAACGATCTTGTGAGTGTGATTGTGGATTGCCCCGATCAGCAGAAGTAGGGCTGCGATCGGAGCGGTTTTCATCAGCAGTTCGGCAAGTCACGCTGCCTGAATCCGCTGCTCATGCACCGCAAACTCAGAGCGGGTTACATACTGCTGCTGCATCGCTGATACAGCGCCTTCCAACTTGGCGACTTGGTTCGTGAGGCTGTCGATCCTCGCAACCATCGTTGCCTGTATCGCATTTGAGTCCCACAGTGTTTTTGCACTGAACGCGAGAACCCCGGTGATGACTGCAAGCATGATGGTCTGCCCATGCTTTTCCCACATGGCGACTTTCTCGGCAACGGCGTCGGGTTGAATCACGGGACTTCCTTGATGACGCGGAGGCGGGATTCTTGCTGTTGGGGGTTCATGCAACCTCACGGTATCGCATTGCCCGCCCTCCG
>OFRO01000340.1_pt1 | contig 17347 bp, 21 predicted proteins | sample 1543091 | NCBI WGS metagenome assembly OFRO01 (sample SAMN07774217, study PRJEB24372) | wastewater metagenome | isolation source: Exp Tend NO 10WW | collected 2016-02
AGAGCGCAAGGTAGATGCTGTATACGTTGCGGCCCTTGAAATACAAGCGAAGTTTGAAGCCGCAGCCTAACCACCCCGCCCGGCCCACCAGCCGGGCAACACCTAATCGGCAGACACATGCCGGACAACGGGAGAAATGGAATGAACCTTTCAGACTCACACGTTTACCGCGCCATTCGTGGCGGCGTATGGGAGCGCACCGACGCAATCGGCTGGTATCGCATGTCGGACGAGGAATACACGGCCTGCCAGTGCCGAGTGCCACCCGGCGTGACGCATCGGGAAGACTTGCGCGACGGTCAGCCGTTGGTACTGGCGATGGCTGCGGTGATCGTATCGGTGCTGCTGATTGCGCTGTGGGCATGGGGGATGCAATGAGCGCCGTCCGCATGAGCCTCGCCGCAATACTTGCAGCCCTCACCCTGACCGGCTGCGCTACCAACTACCAGCAGGCCATCGACAAGGCCCAGGATGCCAAGTACAACCGCTGCGTGGACAAGATTCACGCCATGCAGAAGGACGGCCAGCGGATAAACTGGAACCTGGAAGTCGAAGCCTGCATGGGCCGGAAGGACGACACCTACATGACGTACCAGAGCCAGCGGGCGACGAAACTTCCGCCACGGGTGGAGTGGGAGGCGAAATGACCGATATTCCGCCAGTAGCGCGCAGAATGGACGCTGAACTTGAACGCCGGCAACGCGAAAAACTGCAAGAGGTCTGGGAGCAAGGCGACCGGATCAATGAGTTCTGCCATATGCTTCTGAAAAAGGTTTCCGCAGACATGGAGCGTAGTAGGCTTCGCAAACGCTTTCGCGGATACGCAGTTCGCGGTATTGCGGCCAGCCAGACAACCCGCTAAAATCAAGCCTCGCCAGCCCAACAGCACACACTCACAGCACAACCTACCGCGAGAGCTGTTCGCGGCTGGCAACTGACACGGATAACCTATGACCATCCGCGCATTGCAGGATCACATCATCGTAGAGCGGGAGTCCGCTCACGCCATGTTTGAGATCGTCGGCCACAAGGAACACAGGGGCATTGTTGTCGCTGTCGGCCCCGGCAAGTTCCGCAAAGACCCCGAGACTGACCGCGAGTGGTTCTGCCCCATGACCCTTAAGGTAGGCGACCGCATCCTGTTCAGCCATCGGGCAGGGATGGAGCAGGAGATCGAAGGCCGCAAGCTGCTGGTCATGCATGAGGCCGATGTCCTGTGCGCCCTGGATGACGACGCTACCGTAGACCTTGGCGCTGACTGGCGGCAAGAGGCGTGCCAAGTGGTCGGGACTTACAACGTCGGGAACAACGGAAAGGCTGTGAGGGTTTGATGGCAGGCGGACGCCCTACAGACTACAAGGTTGAGTTCTGCGACCGGGTAATCGAACTTGGCCGCCTCGGTAGGTCGCGCGCCCAAATGTGCGCAGACCTTGAGATATGCAAGGGAACCATGCAGAACTGGGAGGCCGCTCACCCAGAGTTTTTAGCCGCGACCGCGCGTGCAAGGGCACTTTCGCAGGATTGGTGGGAAACCAAGGCCCAGGAAGCCCTAGAGAACAAGGACTTCAACGCCGCGCTGTGGGCCAAGTCCATGCCGGCCCGCTTCCCTGACGACTACAGCGACCGCCAGAAGATTGACCACAGTTCCACTGACGGAACGATGACCCCGCCGTCAGCCATCATCATCAGGCCGTATGACCCGAGCAAAGACGGCTGACATAGCGGTCGTCCTGCCTCCCAAGTTAGCGCCCATCTTTTCCGCCCCAAGGGGTTCAGTTCAGTATCGCGGCGCTTACGGTGGCCGGGGTTCTGCCAAGTCGTTCACTTTTGCGAAGATGGCCGCCGTGTTTGGCTTTGCCGAGCAGTTGCGCATCCTTTGCACAAGGGAACTACAGGTCAGCATCAAGGAGTCATTCCACGCAGAACTGAAGAACGCCATAGCGTCAGAGCCTTGGCTGTCGGCCCATTACGACGTGGGCGAGTCCTATATCCGGGGGAAGAACGGCACCGAGTTCATGTTTCGCGGCCTACGGCACAACATCCAGAACATCAAATCCACGGCACAGGTCGATATAACGATCCTGGAGGAAGCCGAGGATGTGCCGGAAGCGTCATGGCGCGACCTTGAGCCGACCGTTCTGCGCAGGGACAAGTCCGAGATATGGGTAATCTGGAACCCAAGGGAGGAAGGCAGCCCAGTCGATGATCGGTTCCGCAAGCATCCGCCCGCTAACGCCCTGATCACCGAGATGAACTACCGGGATAACCCGTGGTTCCCAGAAGGCTTGAATACCCTTCGCCTACGGGATGAGGCCAGACTACCGGCGCAACTGTATGACCACATATGGAACGGTGCTTATAACGACGCCGTGGAAGGGGCTATATACGGCGACGAAGTCCGAGACGCACGGAAGGCTGGCCGGATCACCGAAGTACCATATGACCCATCGCTGCCGGTTCACACATTCTGGGACTTGGGCGTTCTAGACCCGACATCGGTCTGGTTCGTGCAGCAGTCCGGGGGCGAGATACGCATCATTGACTACTACGAAGCCAGTGACCTTGGCCTGACCGCTCACGCTCAAGTGCTGCAGTCGAAGGGCTACAACTACGGCAGGCACTACGCGCCACATGACATTCAGGTGAGGGACTTCTCGACCGGCAGGACCCGGCTTGAGGCCGCTGCCGCCTTGGGTATCAGGTTCGAGGTCGTTCCCCGTCAATCAGTCGAGGATGGCATCCATGCGGCAAGGATGATCATGCCCCGCTGCTGGTTCGATTCCATTAGAACCAAAACAGGGGTAAACTCCCTTGCTAATTACCGGAAGGCATATAACACCAGCCTCGGACAGTTCACCGCGACACCCGTACATGACCACACCAGCCACGCGGCTGATGCGTTCCGATACATGGCGGTCAGTCTGACCGAGGAAAAGCCCAAGCCGAAGAAGTTGGGCGGCAATTTTGGCTCTAGCCAAGCGTGGATGGGATAATGAGCAAGGCAGACGACAAGATTCTGGCCGAGGCCCGCAAGCGCATCAAGCAATGCGGCGACGGCACATCCAAGCAGCGGCAGATGATGCTGGATGCGCTCAAGTTCGCCGCTGGCGACCAGTGGCCTTCCCTCATCCGGGCGAACCGGGAAGACCCTACCCAGCAGGGCGGCCCGCGTCCTTGCCTGACGGTCAACAAGCTGTCGCAGTACATTCACCAGGTTGTGAACGACTCCCGCCAGAACGCTCCGAGCATCGACACCCGCCCTGTTGACGACAAGGCCGACGTTGAGGTGTCCGAGATTCTTGACGGCATCATCCGGCACATTCAGGACCAATCGAACGCGCAGGTGGCATACGACACGGCCATCGACCTGACGGCCCGCTGCGGGCTTGGCTATATCCGCGTCCTGACCGACTGGCAGGAACGCAACCCGATGATGCAGGACATTTTCATCAAGCGGATAATCAACCCGTTTTCGGTCTACTTCGACATGGAGTCAACCGAGCCAGACGGGTCTGATGCGCGTTGGTGCGCCATTGTCGATGAGATTGAACGGGATCAGTTCGAGGCCGACTATCCGGGGATGGATCCGGAAGACTTCGACGTGTCCAACATCGGGGCGGACTTGCAGGACTGGTATCCCGACCAAGGCAAAAAGGTCAAGATTGCCGAGTATTTCCGCAAGGTCGAGAAGCCTGACACCCTCGTTCAGTTGAGCGACGGCACCGTAGCGTACAAGTCCGACATCCCCGGTAACTTGCCGGCGATGGTCACTATCGCCCGTGAGCGTGCAGCATCAAAGTGCGTTATCGAGTGGTACAAGATCACTGGCAGCGCCATCCTTGAGCGTTCGACGATCCCGACCAAGTGGATTCCAGTCATCCCGGTGATCGGTGAGGAAATCAACATCGGTGACAAGCGGTTCTATCACGGGCTGGTCTATCCGGCGATGGACGCGCAGATGATTTACAACTATATGCAGTCGGCGGCTGTCGAGCGTGTAGCACTGGCCCCGATTCCGCCTGTTGTGGCTGCTGTCGGTCAGGTCGAAGACTTCTCGCAAGAGTGGATCGGTGGCGGAAACATCAAGGTTGCCCGATACAACCCGGTCAGCGCTGGCGGTCAGGTCATGCCGCCGCCGTCACGCCCGAACGCTCCCGATGTTCCGACCGGCTTCCTCGCCATTGCCAACCGTGCAGAGCAGGACGTGCAGACGGCTCTTGGCATGTACAACGCAGCCCTTGGCGCACCGAGCAACGAGAAGTCAGGCAGGGCAATCATGGCCCGCCAGCGTGAGGCGGATGTATCGACATTCCACTACGTTGACAACCTTGCCCGGTCTATCCGTCACGTTGGCCGGATCATCGTGGACATGATCCCGAAGGTCTACGACACGACCCGGGTGGCCCGCATTCTGGGGCACGACGGCGAGGTCACGCAGGCAAGGCTCGACCCGTCGCAGCCGGAAGCCGTCCGTGAGTATCAGGACGAAATGGGCGAGATTCAGAAAATCTACAATCCTGGCGTCGGTACCTACGATGTGACCGTAAACGTCGGCCCGTCCTACACCAGCAAGCGCCAAGAGGCTGCCGAGGCCATGATGCAGATGGTGCAGGCCGTCCCGCAGCTCATGCCGATCATTGGTGACCTGATGATCAGAAACATGGATTGGCCGGGCGCTGACGACATTGCCGACCGGCTCAAGAAGACGCTGCCGCCCAACCTGCAAGACAAGGAAGAGGGTGAAGGTGGCGAGTCGCCCGAGATGGCGCAACTCAAGCAGCAGGTGCAGCAGGTTATGGAAGGTGCCGCGTCCCGCATCGAGCAGTTGACGGCTGAACTGGCAACGGCCAAGTCTGGTGACCGCTACAAGGAAATCGAATTGCAGCTGCAGAAGGAGAAGATCGACCTTGACCGATACAAGGTCGACCTTGATGCCGTCATGCAGCAGGAGAAGATGGCGCACGAGTCGAAGATGCGGCTGGCCTTGGCTGTGAACCAGAACCGGCACGACGTTGACATGCTGGAAGCCAAGACCGAGGCCGATATAGCCAAGGAGTTTGCCAAGCAGGGCGCTGTCGTGACCGCCGACGTGGAAACCGGGTCAGACGGTACGACTGTTGCGATATAACGAAATCGTCTATAGAATCGCGTTAGTAAGTACTTACCGGCCAGTTTCGACCGGGTAAATCGTGGGTCATACCATGTCAGATGTAGAGCAGGTGCCGACAACCGAGGCCGAAAAGCCTGAATTGGTCGAAGTTCCGGAAGGGACAACCGTAGCGGAAACGGGTGACGCACCGCAGGAAGGGGAGAAAACCCCAGAGGAAGGTAACCGGAAACGGTCAACCGGAATCGAAAAACGCATGAGCGAGTTGACGGCAAAGAGACGCGAAGCGGAAGCCAGAGCGGAAGATGCCGAACGTAAACTTGCGGAGTTGACCAGCGCGAAGGGTGCTGATGGGCAGGAAAAGGAGCCGAGTCTTGATGACTTCGACACCTACGACCAGTTCATCACGGCCAAAACTCGCTGGGAGGCAAAGCAGGCGTTCGTATCATTTCAGCGGGAAAACGCGGAAGCCGGAAAGAAGGCTGCACACGGTCAGCGGGATGAGGTACTGAAAGCGGAGTTTTCGGCCAAGGTCGAAGATGCGCGCACCAGGATGCCTGATTTCGATGCCGTAGCGTTCAATCCACAGGTGCCGGTGACGGAGGCGATGCAGGCTGCAATTCTTGAGTCTGACATGAGCGCCGACATTGCCTACTACCTTGGAAAGAACCCCGACGCAGCGTTCAAGATGGCGGCCATGTCGCCTTTGTCTGTGGCTCGTGAGATTGGCAGGATCGAGGCAGCCATTCTGTCCGCTCCTGTGGTAGTGAAAGCCACGCAAGCGCCCGACCCTATTCGGCCTGTAGGTCAACGTTCTGCCAACGTGCAGAAAGACCCTGACGAAATGACGGACGCAGAGTATTTCGCGTGGCGGAAATCCCAAAACTCCGCGAGGTAATTTGACATGAGCAACACAATTCTTACCCCGACCGCTGTAACGCGGAAGGCGCTGGAAATCCTCCAGAACAACTTGGTATTCACCAAGCTCATCAACCGTTCCTACGACTCCTCTTTCGCCAACGAAGGTGGCAAGATTGGTACGGCCCTGAAAATCCGCCTGCCGAACCAGTACACGGTTCGTACCGGCGCTGCGCTTGACGTGCAGAACACCACGGAAGAATCGGTCACCCTGACCGTTGCCACGCAGAAGGGCGTTGACGTGAACTTCAGTTCCTCGGAACTGACCATGAGCATCGACGACTTCTCCGAGCGCATTCTGGCTCCGGGCATGGCTGAACTGGCTGCAAACATCGACTTTGCCGGCATGGGTCTGTATTCGGACATCTACAACCAGGTTGGTACTGCTGGTCAGGTGCCGAACACTGCGCTTGTGTACCTGCAAGCCGGCCAGAAGCTCGACGAGTGCGCAGCCCCGGCTGACATGCGTCGCGTGATCATCAACCCGGCGGCCAACGCGAACACCGTTTCTGCGCTGACCAGCCTGTTCAACCCGTCGCAGAAGATCAGCGGCCAGTACGAAAAGGGCTTGATGGGCAAGGGCGCGCTTGGCTTTGACTTCTACATGAGCCAGAGCGTCAACGTCCACACCGCCGGCAGCCGCACCAACACCACGCCAATCGTCAACGGCACCGTCACAAGCGGTTCGTCCATTGTCGTGTCTGGCGCTGGCGCATCGGTCACCTACACCGTGGGCGATGTGTTCACCGTTGCTGATTGCTTCGCGGTCAACCCGCGCACCAAGCAGTCCACGGGTGCCTTGCAGCAGTTCGTTGTGACTGCCGCGAACACCTCCAGCGGTGGCGGTGCTGTGACTCTGGCTGTATCGCCGGAAATCGTCACCAGCGGCGCACGTCAGAACGTGACCTCCTCGGGTGTGCTGAACGGCAAAGCGCTGGTGTTCGTAGGCACCGCATCGACCGGCTACGCGCAGAACATGGCGTTCCACAAGGATGCCTTCGCTCTGGCCACTGCTGACCTGATCGTGCCGAAGGGCGTTGACTTCGCATACCGCGCTGTCAACGATGGCATGAGCCTGCGTGTTGTGCGTCAGTACGACATCAACAACGATCTTTTCCCGTGCCGCATGGACATCCTGCACGGCTTCAAGACGTTGCGTGCATCGCAAGCCTGCCGCATCACGGCCTAAACGAATCGGGGCGGGTAACACCGCCCCCGTTCCAATTCATTTGAGAGGATCACGAACATGGCGAACTATCAACTTGGTGACGGCAACGAAGATGGCGTTGTCATTCCCGGCAAGGTCGGTTTCTACGGCACGACTCCGGTGGCACAGCCTGCGACCATCGCAGACGCCACCGACGCTGCAACGGCAATCACGAAACTCAACGCGGTTATCGCCGCGCTTGAGACGTTGGGCCTTGTAGCAAGCGCCTGATGAACGAGGCGGGCAGGCTGTTCATCGCTTCGCCCGCCTTTTCGGGTACATATTGCGCGGAGTACGTTGAATCCCTAGTGTCTACCACGAAGGATTGCAGCGCGCACGGGATCAAGACGCTCTACAAGCAGGTAAACGGGGTGCATTGGATTGATATAGCCAGGGACATCCTGGCGCATATCTTCCTGCTTTCCGACTGCACGCACATGCTACAGATTGACGCAGACCTAGGATGGTCGCCGGATGCTCCGCGCAGGATGATGGATCGAGACCTGCCGATACTTGGCGGGGTTTATCCGTACAGGGCTGACGTTGAGTCGTGGCCGATGACGGAGCAGTCGTTGCCTGGCGGGTTTCTGATGGTTCGCCGTGACGTTATAGAGAAGATGTCGCACGGCCTGCAAAGGTACAGGTGTTCGGCATTGCAGTACGGTGAGTTGCACGTTGCGCCGCTGTTTACTCGGGACATGCGTGCTGACGGTTACACGGGCGAGGATTTCGCCTTCTGCCAGCGGGCCATATCACACGGGTACGGTCTGGCGGTAGATACAGATATTGAGTTCGCGCACGTTGGTACGAAGGCGTGGCGCGGCAAGCTTGGCAGCGGTGTAGCCAACAACGACGGCAGGTGAATCATGGCAACCGCGCAACAACTGATCAATCAATCGCTGCGTGGAATTGGCGTTATCGGTGCGGGGGAAACGCCAGCCCCAGAGGATTCTGTCGACGCGCTTACCGCCTTGAACGGCCTGCTTGCGTCGCTGTCATTGCAGCGGCTGTCAGTGTTTGCCGAGACGCTGGAAAGCAAGACGCTTATCCCTGCGCAGGCGTCGTACACCATCGGAACCAACGGCACGCCTGACTGGTCAACGCAGCGCCCGAACACCATCAAGTCGGCCTATGTGCGCGTAGGGGTGAACGACTACCCCGTGCAGATCGTCGACCAAGGCACATACGACTCCTACGTCGATAAGACTTCCACGTCAGACATCCCGAATCGCCTGTTCTACAACGCGACCGCGCCGAACGGCACGATATTCATGTACCCGACGCCATCGTCGGCAAACGTGCTGTATATCCGGTCATGGCGGCTGCTTGAGTCGTTTGCATCGCTTTCCGAGGAAGTAGACCTGCCGAACGGATGGCTGCGTGCGTTGAAGTTTGGATTGATGCGCGAACTATCGCCAGAATACGGCAAACAAGTTACTGCTGACATTGAGCGCATGTGGATGGAATCGCTAGGCGACATTAAACGCCTGAATGCATCAAACCGCCCGATTCTTGGCAGTGTCATGGAACTGGCCGGTACAGGCCGGTACAACGTCTACACCGATCAGGGCGGCTAAATGGCACGCATTGGTATCGTCGGCCCTGCTTACTCGTTGAACGACCGTGCAGCGGCCACGCAGCGGTGCGTTAATCTGTTTCCACAGTTTATCGAAGTCCCGAACGAACCCTCCAGGATCATGCTGCGGTCTACGCCGGGGCTTGTCTCGTTCGCCACGGTTCTTGCTGATACGCCGATCCGCGCTGCCGTAAACGTCGGCAACGGCCTGATGCTGGTCGTGGCTGGAACCGACGTGTACACCGTCACTACTGCTGGCACCGTGTCATCCATCATCGGCACGCTGAACACGTCACAGGGGATTGTCCCTACCGCGTCCAACGGCTTGCAGATCATGCTGGTCGATGGGCAGTATGGGTACTACTACACCATCGCAACGAACACCCTGACGCAGATTGCTGATGTTGACTTTCCCGGCGGCACAACCGTCGCGTTTGTCGATGGCTATTTTGTTGTGAACGATCCCGATACGCAGAACATCTACATCAGCGGCCAGTACGATGCGTCAACGTGGAATGCGCTCGACTTTGCCGCTGCCGAGGGTGACCCGGATAACGTGGTTTCCTTGGCAATCCTCAATTCGCAGATATGGGCCTTCGGTGAATCCACCGTTGAGCCGTTCTACAACTCGGGGAACGCCGACTTTCCGTTCGCCCGCGTGTCGGGTGCGCTGATTGAAAAGGGCTGCTCCGCTCCGTACTCGGTCGCCAAGTGTGACAACAGCCTGATATGGCTGTCTAACCTTGGGGTTATCTATCGTTCGCAGGGCTATCAGGCGCAGCGTATTTCCACCCATGCCATCGAAGAATCCATCGCCCGTTACACGACGGTGAGCGATGCTATTGCGTTCTCCTATGAGCAAGAGGGTCATTCGTTCTACATCCTGACCTTCCCGACCGAAAGTGTTACATGGTGCTACGACGCAGCCACGAACATGTGGCATGAGCGCGCGGAGTTCTCCGAGGTCGATACGGGTCGGTTTGACTTCCGGCGCTGGCGTGGAAATTGCCTGTGCTACTTCAATGATCAAATCGTCGTCGGGGATTTTGAGAACGGCAAGGTATACACGCTTGACCTTGATTCCTGCTACGACAACGGCACGGCCATCATCAGAATGCGCCGCACCCCTCATGCGCGGTCGGGGAACCTGAACCGCATCTATCACAAGCAGCTCACGCTGACGATGGAAACGGGCGTCAACAGCATGACGCCTGCGATACCCATGCCGGAACCGCAGATAATGCTGCGCTGGTCGAATGACGCCGGATATACCTGGGGCAACGAACTGTGGCGCTCCCTCGGTGCGCAAGGTCGCTACGGTCTGAAAATTGACTGGCAGCGGCTTGGCATGGCTCGGTCGCGGGTGTACGAAATCCGCATCAGCGATGCTGCGCGGGTGTCGATCATGGACGATGACCTAGAGGTCGAGGCAGGGTTTCACTGATGGCCCTGTCCGTCATCCCTCCCCCGCTACAGCATCCCGTCATCGGTCAAGACGGCAAGATGACTGTCCCGTGGGCGTCCTACTTTCAATCGCTTGCGACGGCGATAGATACCACGTTCGGGTCGCTGACCCCTTCGTCGGTTGGCTTGGGTAACGTGCAGAACGTCAACCAGACCGATGCCGACAACCTGTCATCCGGTACTGTTTCGCTGGATAGGCTCCCCGACGCTGCCAAGCAGGGCTATTCCCTGATGGGCTATGCCGTCAATTCCGGGGCGCTGGTAGACGGCCAGACGTTGTATTGGGGCGGCAATCCTACGGCGGCGGCGACTACTGCTGCCGGGGTGTCGAGCATCTGCATTCCCAAGACCGGAACGATCACTGCGGTGCTTGCATGGGCTTACGCATCATCCGCCGTAGGTTCTGCGGAGAATTGGCCTCTGTATATCCGGCTGAACGACACCACAGACTATCTAGTCACAGAGTACGTTGACGCCCTGACCTACCGGAAGTGGAGCAATACGGGGATGTCCGTCCCGGTCGTTGCTGGCGATGTGATCGAGTTGAAGAACGTGAATCCAACGTGGGCAACGAACCCGAATACCGTGGCGTTCGGGGCGGCTGTCTATGTGTCTTGACTACATGATCACCGGAACGCCGCGCAGCATGACGGGCTGGCTGTCTGCGTTCATGTCTGGCGATGGCGCTGCGTGTCGGCATGAATGGCTGGCAGAGTGCAGCACGGAGGACGACATCAGCGGTGCTGTGGTTCCAGGCATGGTTAGCGGCATATCCGACACCTGCGGGTTTCTGTTTCCGGGCATTGCCAAGCGTGTCGTAGTCATAACCAGACCGCTGTCCGAGGTCGAAGCGTCCATGCTGTGGCGCTTCGATATCGAGGTTGACCTGTCCATATTCGCAGACGCCATAGCCAATACAGACGGCCTGCACATATGCTTTTCCGATCTAAAACGGCGTGACGTCATAGCCAAAATATGGGACTATTGCACCGACGGGTTACCATTCCCAGAACATCGGTGGAGCGTCCTGAAAGACCTTCGGGTCGATACCTTGCGCGATAGCCTCGCGCGCGATTGCGGGCCGCTAGTGCGGCAGAGGGTTTCGGAATGGCAGCAGCAATAGCGGCGGCAGCAGCAGGCGCGGGTGTAAACCTGCTTGGGTCTGTCCTGTCGAGCAATGCGCAGTCCAAGGCGCAAAAGGCCCAGAACGCGCTGCAGCTCGACATGTTCAACCGGCAGATGGCCGCACAGGAGCCGTGGCGTCAGGCCGGTATCGGCGCGCTGTCGGATATGCGGTCGCTGATGGCTGATCCGTCGAAGATTCAGGACTCTGCGGCCTACCAGTTCCGCTTCGGTGAAGGTAACCGCGCGCTGGAACGCAACCTTGCGGCCCGTGGCGGTTCGTTGGGCGGTGGGGCTTTGCGTGAGTTGACCCGCTACGGTCAGGGCATGGCCTCCGATGAGTTCACGAACCAGTACAACCGTCTGGCATCCTTGGCCGGCCTTGGTCAGCAGTCCACGAACCAGCAGGGTGCCTACATGGGCAACTACTCGCAGGCCGGTGGTGAAGGTCAGGCCATGCTTGGCAACATCAAGGCGTCGTCCTACGGTGGCATAGCGAATGCAATCGGCGGTGGTATTTCCGACTACATGAACTACAACCTTCTGCGCGATGTGTACGGCAGCGGGTCGGGTGGTGGTGGCGGTTACTCTGGCGGCATGAAAGCCCCGCGTCCTGACATGGGTTAATCGTCATGCCTATCGACTACCGCATCCCCTACGAAATCGGCTCCCAGCGCAGCAAGATCATTGATCCTGCAACGCTCGCCAGCCTGCGCGAAAAGGTCGCCGCCCGTCAGCAGGATCAACTGCTGGCTAACCAGAAGTACGAGGCCGACCAGCGGGAAATCCAGCGGACGAACATGCTGCGGCAGTTGTTGCCGCGCGTCGTGTCGCCGGAAGGCCAGGTAGACCAGAACGCGCTTGGGCAATATATCCAAGCAGGCGGCGACCCGCGTGAGGCCGCTGATTATCGGCGGGCGATTGTTGGCCCGCAGGACACTGCGCGGTGGACTGCGCCGAAAACGGTGCCGAACGTCGTGCGTGACGGTGTTGCCGGCCAGTTGGTGCTGACACCTGAAGGCGAGACGTTTGAGCCTTACCCAAACAAGCCTGCGCCAGTGGTTAAGCCTGCACCACAGCAGCGCGCACCTACGGGCTACCGTTTTACAGAGCAGGGCGGCCTAGAGCCTATTCCTGGAGGCCCTGCTGCCGGCGGCGGTATCGGCGGCAAGCCACCGACCGAGAGTCAGCAGAAGTTCTCCTTGTACGCGCAGACGCTTGGCGATGCGTTGCCGCCACTGAATCAACTCTATGCGACCGGCTATAACCCGTCTGCAATAGCGATGAAGCTGTCGTCGATGGACCCGACTGCGCTTGTTTCGTCAATTGCAATGGACGGGCTTTCTGCTGCCGATGCCGAGTGGATCAGTCTGATCAATAACGTGGCCGACTCCATTGTGCGCCCCCGCTCCGGTGCAGCAATCACTATCGGTGATGTGACGAATACCATTCTTGGCTACGTCCCGCTCCCGCAGGAAGGGGCGGCGACTCGGCAGCGCAAGATGGCGAACCTTGAAAAGCAGCGCACCTACTTGCAGAACATTGCGGAAGGTCGCACGGCGGGATCTGCAAAGCCTGCTGGCACGCAGCCCGCTGCCGGCAAGAAAGCACCGCCCGTCAACCTCGACAAATTGATCCCACGGTGACCGATGGACATTCGTAGCGAGCGCATCGCGGGCATCAAGGCGGCACTGAAAGCCGGAGCTACCCGTGAGCAGATTGCCGACCACATGGCAAAAAAGCAGGGCGTGGATATTGCTGCTGCGCGTGAGGCCGGCGCGACGGATGACGACATCATCGCGCATCTTGTTCAGGTTCAGCCGGGCAAGCGGCAGAACCCCTACGCGAAGGCGTTGCAAGAAACGAATCCGGCTATGCGCGGCATGGTCAATATCGGCTCCGGTATGGCCGGGCTTGCTACGGGTGCGCGCCAACTGGTCGGCGCTGACATGTCGCCAGCCGATCAACAGAACCTTGAGGCCGGCGAGTATCTTGCCAGTCAGCCGGGCGGCACTGTTGGCCGCATCGTCGGTCAGGCGTTGCCGTTCGCTGCAATTCCTGCCGGCGCTGCTGGTCAGGCTGTTGGCCGTGGATTGCAGGGCGCTGGCATGGCTGCCAATGCTGGCCGCGTGGTAAACGCTGGCACGGCTATCGCCGCTTCGCCTATGGCCGACCTCGCGCTGCTTGGCGCTGGCGCTGGCGCTGTCATGCCCACCACGAAAGAAGGCGAGCGTTCGGTTAACACGCTGATCGGTGCGGCTGCCGGCCCTGCTTTCATGGTCGCCAGTCGTGGGCTTGGCGGTATTGCCGAGGCTGGCCGCGCATGGCTGAACCCGGAAGATGTGGCAGCGCAAGGCATTCTACGCGCCGCTACCGATCCGGCAAAGGTGCGTGGAATGCAGGGGACTGGTGAGATTGTGCCCGGTTCCATCCCGACTACCGCAACCGCTACAGGTGACGCCGGCCTGCTGGCAATGGAGCGCCGTATGCGTTCCACGAACGTCAGCGACTTTTCGCCGGTAGACGAAGCCGCAGCCAAGGCCCGTAACGAAGCACTGGCGAAGATTGCCAAGACGCCGCAGGAATTGGCAGACGCCAAGCTTGCCCGCTCGGGTAATGAGGCCGTCTTCTACCGTGACGCGCTGCCGCAGACCGCTGTCACGCAGACCGCTGAATTGGCCGCCTTGAGTTCCCGTCCTGTCGTCAAGCAAGCATTTGCCCAAGCGGTGAAGGACGCCGCCAACCTCGGAATGAAGTTCGGCAGCAATGGGCAACTGTCCGGCACAGACATGCACATGGTCAAGATGGCGCTGGATGACGCATTGCAGCGCGCATCGTCTACGACTACCCCGCAGGGCCAGAACGCCGCCCGCGCAGTGAAGGCCGCCCGCGATGAGTTCGTCAAGTACATGGACTCCAACGTCCCAGGATACCAGCAGGCCCGCCAGCAGTACGCACAGGCATCGCAGCCCATCCGGGAAATGGAGTCAGCCCAATCCATCCAGCAGCAGTTGCGAGAAAAGGGCGGCAAGATGGCTTCCGGTGCCGACGCGCCTACGCCGTTGCAGTTCGAGCGCGCCGTCAAGTCGGTGGCAGATAGCGACTTCGGCAGCAATTTTTCTGCCCCAGCGCAGAAGGTTCTAGATGACATCGCTGCCGATATTCGCCGGGCTGACCTTGTGAACGCAAAGAACGTGCGCGGGCTTGGGTCTGACACGTTCCAAAAGTTCGCCAGCCAGAACGTCGCTGACAAGTTGACTGGCGGTTCTGCGATGGCAAGGCGGGTTCAGAATCTACCGATGTTCGCCGGTCGTAATGACGAAGTATCGCAGATGATGGTGCGGGCTATCGTTGACCCGAAATACGCCAAGTACATCATCAGCAAACTTCCGACAGCGCGTGATCAGTCGAACATGATGAAACTGATACAATCTGCCACAAAGTCGGCTGCCGTGGCTGCTGCCCCCGCTATCAAGAAAGAGGTCATGCAGTAATGGCACAGATCGTCTACAACCCTGTTTTCCAAGCCTTCGATGATGCCGGCGATCCGCTGAACGGTGGTCTGCTGTACACCTATGCGGCTGGCACGACTACGCCAAAGAGCACATGGGCTGACGCTGGCGAAAACACGCTGAACGCCAACCCCATTGAGCTTGACTCAAGGGGTGAGGCGATTATCTACGGTTCGGGCGCGTACAAGTTCGTCCTGCACACGGCGCTGGATGCTCCAATATGGACGGCTGACGACGTGGCAGTCGGTGGCACGGTCGTCACTGCTGACATTGCTGACGGTGCTGTCACTACCCCCAAGCTTGCAAGTAATGCACTTTCCGCCGACGTTTCCGGTCGGTCGAAGATGCAAGACGGTTTTGTCACATCGGCAAAGTTGGCGGTTGTTGCAGTCCCGAACGGGTCAACCGCTACTACGCAGTCGGCGTCAGACAACAGCACGAAACTGGCTACCACGGCCTACGCTGACGGGCAGTCAACGCTGGCGTATAACAACGCAATCGCGCAGGCCCGCTTGTATGACGGGGTGCGGCACACGCTCGCCACGGTCACGTCTACAGCATTGGCGGTCATTCCCGATGACGACACTGTTCCAGACATTACGGAGGGTACGGAGATATTCTCCGTCTCCTACACGCCAACGTCGGCAGCCATCGACCTTGCCATCGACGCGTTTATTCCTGGCTGTGGAAATGACAACTACGAGCGCATTGCCGCCGTGTTTGTCGGAAGCACCTGTATTTCCGCTGTCTCTGTTTACGGTGCCAGCAACGTGAATATCATCCTTGCTTGCAGTGGCATTTACAGTCCTGCAAACACCAGCGCGCTGACCATATCGGTGCGCGTCGGCAGTACGGCTGCGGTGAACTTTTACGTCAACGGCGGGGACAATTCCGGGAACCGTAAACTCGGCGGCGCAACAAAATCAACTTTGACCATCCGCGAAATCACGCGGTAACACGGGGTAATTTATGAGCATTCGCAAAGTACCTGTAACCATCCGCAGTGGCGGCACTTCGTCAGACTGGATTTCCGCCGATAGCGTCAGCGACAACGGCACGGCTGCCATCGTTGGCATTGCCACGCCGGGCACCGTTGACGCGGTGGCGCTGTCGATTGACTTCTCGCTGAACCAGACAACGGCGCTTCCGATTACCGACAGTGCTGGAGCGGCTGTAACGATCACACAGGCGGCCAACAAGTACATCACGCTGGCCCCGGCGAGTTATCCGGTGATTCCGGCGTATTTCCGACTGACCGCAGCCAGCGCCGTTGCTGCTGACCGCAACTACACCGTTATTCTGCGGGACATTGTGTAATGTTGCTGCTTTTTACTGGTGGATCGGGTAGCGGCATAGATCCGCATCCGCTCGCATATTTGTTTGACGCGGCGGACGGCTTCATCTACGACGGCGCGTATGCGTCTGGAGGGGTAGATTTCGGCGTTGACGGTACGACCGAGTGCGCCGCAAGTGGCGACCCATGCGGATTCGTCCGCGATGTTTCTGGCAATGACTGGAATCTTGAGCAGGCGGTGTCCGCCAACCGGCTGACCTTCCGCACCACAGTTGGCGGCATCAAGTCGTTCATCACTGGCCCAACAACGAACGGCGGTTCTGCGAAGTGGGCGGAAGTCACTGGCTCCACAGACCTCACCGCCGAGTACACCGACATCGCCGTCTTCAAGTTCATGAAACTGAACGACCCTGACGGCGACATTATGTGGGACATCACAAACTTCACCGGCACGGGCGCGTCGATGGACGCTAACTATCGCGTCGGGTACGCGAGCGCGGCACCAAACACGAGTTCTAACGCGACATACACGCTTTTGCGCAACGCCGGCAGCGGTACTTGGTCGGGATCGTCCTGCCAACTCCCTGTTATCGACGGCGCCGGCTTCATGCTGATGGAAGTATCTCCATCATCAAACGTCGGCATTCGTATTGCGCGGCGCGCACCTGTAACGGCGTCGTCAGACGGTCCGAGGCGCTCGACGCCGGCCGCGGCGGCGTGACGGGCTTCGTCCAGCCCAATCCGAAGAACCTGCGCAAGTTCGTGGTCGACTTCGTCGGCGGCGATCTGCCGCGGCGTCGCGCCGGACGCGAGCCGGTGCGCGGCGATGATGATCGAGCGCTGCGCGCGCCTCGTAGCTGCGGGGATCTGGGTGCGGATCGTCGTCGGGAACCACGACGTCGTGGAGGACGGCGCGGGCGCGAGCACGTTGGAGCCCGTCGCCGCCTACGGTCGCTCGGCGGGATTCGTCGGCTATGAGCGCGGTATCGCTCCGCGCGACCTCGTCCGCGTCTGGAGCGAGCCCGCGGTCGATTCGCTCGCCCAGCTCGTCCGCCTCCTGACCTACTCCAAGGGCTCCACGCCCGCGGCGGACGGCGGCGGGGCGCTCGCCGCCATCGCGGGCGCCGCCAAGTCCGCCCGTGACGCC
>OFRO01000342.1_pt1 | contig 17309 bp, 17 predicted proteins | sample 1543091 | NCBI WGS metagenome assembly OFRO01 (sample SAMN07774217, study PRJEB24372) | wastewater metagenome | isolation source: Exp Tend NO 10WW | collected 2016-02
GTGCTATCCACGTTACTCCAGGGCCATTTTCCGTGTTTCGTCGCAGTGTATTTGAAACAGTTGGAGGATTTCGTAAGGCACATAATACGGAAGATATGGAGATTGCGTATCGCATGCAAGAAGCGCATCTTCGTATTGGGCATTGTCATATGGCACATATCTATACGGTGGGACCAAATACGGTGTATAAATTGTACCGGCAGCGTGTTCGCTGGATCTACGGATTCATCCAGAACACCATCGATTACCGTCGTTTGGTGTTTCGTAAATCATATGGAAATTTCTCACTTTTTACGCTTCCTTCGGGTATTGTCTCTATTTCCGCAACGGTATATATATTTTTCACTATTGCGTATAACACAATCGTATGGCTTATTGAGAAAGTTGTTATGTTTCGTACGATCGGCCTGCACAGTACAGGGATAAGTTTTAATATACAGTGGTTTTATATCAATACACACACTATCGCATTTGTTACCGCAACATTGTATATGCTCATTGCTATTGCTACGACGATTGGAAGCCGTATGGCACGACAGCGACTCAGTCCACATATCGTTTCGTATATTTTAGTGTATAGTGTGATAGCCCCATTCTGGCTCATGAAAGCCATTTGGAATTCAGTTACTGCCAAAAAACCAAGCTGGCGATAAATCTCTTATGCAACAACGACATGTAAAAAAATATATTGTTGTCTTTGTGATCACTGCTGCAATATTTATTGGAGCGTGGTATGCAAGCACTGTTTTTACTCAAAAGAAGATAGACAGGCTTCGCAATGATCAAGACAAAGTCGCGACAGACATGCTTACGCTCGAAACACAGCTCGATCTCGCATCAGAAGTTTCTTGTGACACAAAAGCAAATTCAGTGTTTACCGATGAAATCAATGCACTTGCTGACAAGATTGCATACAGCGAGCAAAACCTCGCGTCTTCAGTAGAGATTACAGAGCTCAAAAAACAATACACACTTCTTGAGATTCGTGATTTTATTTTGGCAAAACGAGTTGCTGAACGATGTCATCAGACACCAATGACAATCTTTTATTTTTATGGAACGAAAGAATCTTGCGCTGATTGCGCACGACAGGTCTATGTACTTGATGCATTGAAACATAAATACCCAAACCTTCGTGTGTATTCATTCGACTACAATCTTGATCTCTCAACAATCCAAGCACTTCGTACTATTTATAAAGTAACTGGTGTACTTCCGGGGCTTGTCGTCAACGGGACGACCTTTAACGGTTTCCAGGGCCTTGAGGCACTTGATGGCATTCTCTCTCGCCCAGAAGGTAGTTCTTCACAGGTTCAATCTCCGAAAAAGAAATAGCTTCAGTATCTATATAAAACACACCCTATCGAGGGTGTGTTTTATAGTGGAGCCGCTTCTCGGACTTGAACCGAGGACCTTCGCTTTACAAAAGCGTTGCTCTACCAACTGAGCTAAAGCGGCGTAGGCTGGTAAACCAGCTACGATACTATACCTTTTTTTTACGATTCTGCAACGGTGTCTGTTTTGCAGGCTTTGATTCTGATATTTGAAGGAGAAAGTATGATGACGGACCCTGTTCAAGTCCAGTGAGAGGATCTTTTTTTGTGAATGCCGGACCTGCTTTCGGGAATATTTGAACAAGTAATTTCTCTGCTTTTTCTAGAAGAATAGTTCGTCCTTGTTCAAGTCTGAATAATCCGTGGTACCAATATTTTCGAACAGTTCGTTGTGCCTGCAGAGCCGTGGGTTCGAGTGTCTTTCTGTCGATTGGGTGAAGCGCTACACCGTGTGAGAGTTTCCATGATAGAAACATCGCAAACAGCCACGTCGCAAGTGCAAGAATAATCGTTACTATACCGAGCGTAAGTATCATGCACTTACAGTATACAGTACAAAGTTTGCTACTTCAGCACCATTGTCTTTTGCGTACTGTGCGATTGTTTTCTCAGGTGCTTTGAAGAATGGTTGATCAAGCAATGTCTGTTCTTTGAAGTATGTGCCAATTTTACCTTCAAGCATCTTTTGTTTGATGTCTTCTGGTTTGTCGCTTTCTGCTACTTCTGCTTTGAGTACTTCCATGACCTGGGCTTTGTCTGCTTCATTGATGTCGCTTGCCCGTATGTAGCGAGGTTTCATTGCAGTTGCATGCATTGCGATATCTTTTGCAACATCGGGCGTACCTCCAGTAAGGGTGACTACTGCTGCGGTCTTGCCGGTATGGTGCGTATAGACGCCGACAACATCACCAGTCACTTCTTCTATTGCTCCGAGTTGAATGTTTTCACCAATCTTCAGTACGACATCGTTGATAAGTGCGGGTGCTTGTGTGCGAGCTGCATCTGCGCCTTGTTCCCATGCTGTATCAAGGAGTGTGTGTGCGAGCTTGATGAAATCATCATTCTTTGCGACGAAATCAGTTTCGCAGTTGAGAATGAGAGTGAGCGCACGCTTGCCGTCGCTTTTGGTAACAACGAGACCATCGCTTGCGTTGCGGTCAGCTTTTTTGCCTGCGATTTCTGATCCTTTCTTCCGAAGGATAATCATTGCTTTTTCCATATCGCCTTCAGCTTCTTCAAGTGCTTTGCGACATTGCATAACAGAGACGCCGGTTGCGTCTCGAAGTTCTTTTACTTGTTCGGTGGTGATTGTACTCATACGTTTTTTAATTTGAAAAGCTTTCTCGGTTACGTGACACCCGCGTCAGCGGGTGGTCATATTTTGTTAATAATAAAATATACTAAGCTCAGTTGAAATGGACTGTTTTGAGAAATGCCTTGCACAGAATGTCTGATTCGAGCAGAGCAGCATTTCAGCAGAAATGAATGCGTGCATTTCGAGGAATAATCCATTGAGAGGGAGGTGCGCCCTATTTATTTCCTTCGAACGCGTCTTTGAGTATACCAAGAATTGTTGCAATACTCGATGCGGAACTATCGTTTGCAACGATAGGGTAGGTGATTGCGCGGATAGAACAGTCGGTGTTGCCAAGTGCAATCACAGGAATGTTCATCTTGCGTGCTTCTGCGATAGCAATGTGTTCTTTCTTTGAGTCAACGACTACCACAGCGTCAGGCATCTTGGTCATCCCAATGAGACCACTGAAGTATTTGTTCAATCGTTCCATTTCTCGGTTGAGAAGAAGTTGCTCCTTTTTGGTGTATTTTGCGTATTCACCACTGACGCGTTCTTCTTTCATTTTTTCAAGTTTTTCGATACGACGCTTGATTTCACCGAAGTTGGTGAGAATTCCACCGATCCATCGTTCAGTTACGTACGGTTGGCGAAGTGCGATTGCGGTATCGGTGAGTGCTGCGCGAGCTTCTGGTTTAACCCCGATAAAAAGTACTGTCTTACCAGCGGCGCCGAGTTCGCTGAGAAACTTCGAAGCTGCCTCAAGTTGAGGAATGATTTTGTCGATATTGATAATGTCAGCACCGTTTTTGGTTCCATAGAGGAACGGAGTCACGGTTGGGTGACGACGAGTACGTGAATACCCGTAGTGTACGCCTGATGCCATAAGGCTTTCGGCTGAATGTGTAGTTTTCATAACAATCTGTAGCAGGGGAGAGCTTTAATCTACCCTTAATTACTGAATAATTTCATCCTAAAGATGAGCCTCAAACATACCATTTTAAAGGCATTTTGACAAGAAAGGCTTTTTTTATTGCCCAAAATATGCGATTATGTAGACACTATGAGGCAATCACAGCTATTCACGCGTACCCAAAAGGAGAACCCTGCGGACGAGGTGTCAAAGAACGCCCAGCTTTTGATTCGGGGTGGCTATATCTACAAAGAAATGGCAGGTGTTTATAGCATGCTTCCGCTCGGGTACCGTGTCATGGAAAAGATCGTTGGTATTGTCAAAGATGAGATGGATGCTATCGGTGGGGTACAAATGAAGACGTCGATTCTCCAGAACAAAGAGGTGTGGGAGCAGACAGGTCGTTGGAGTGATGATGTTGTCGACAACTGGTTCAAGACGACACTTAAGAATGGTACTGAGGTTGGCTTATCATTCACAAATGAAGAGGCGTATTCAAGTATCGTCAAAAGTTTTGTGAGTTCATACAAAGATCTTCCTATTTATCCATATGACTTCAAAGATATTTTTCGCAATGAAGCACGGAGCAAATCAGGCATCATGCGCGGACGCGAATTTTATTGGAAAGCGTTGTACTCATTTTCCAAGGACAAAGCAGAACATGATGAATTTTATGAAAAAGCAAAAGCTGCATATATGCGGGTATACGATCGTGTCGGTCTGAAAGATTATACTTATCTGACATTTGCTTCAGGTGGGACATTCTCGAAATTTTCCCACGAATTTCAAACAATAAGTGAAGCCGGCGAAGATGAAATCTATATCGATGAATCAAAAGGTATCGCAATCAACAAAGAGGTCCTTACCGATGATGTACTCGCAGAGCTTGGCGTTGAGCGCACCTCACTAGTTGAGAAAAAAGCTATTGAGGTCGGAAACATTTTCTCACTTGGTCACAAGTTTTCAGAACCGTTCGGGCTTACATACAAAAACGAAAAAGGAGAATCAGTGCCAGTGTTTATGGGCTCGTACGGTATTGGTATCACACGACTCATGGGTACTATTGTAGAAGTACTCTCTGATGAAAAGGGAATCGTGTGGCCTGAAAGTGTTGCGCCATTTCATGTGCACCTCGTTGCGCTTGGTGAAGATATGACTGATGCAGAAGCAGTTTACAAAAATCTAACCGATGCTGGCATAGAAGTGCTCTTCGATGATCGTAGTGGGGTAACTGCTGGAGAAAAATTTGCAGATACAGATCTTCTCGGTATGCCGTGGCGTGTTGTTATTTCAAAACGAAGTCTTGAAAACGGTGGTGCTGAAGTGAAGCGCCGAACTGAAACTGAAGGTCGTATTATTCCACTTGCAGAGCTTGCGTCTCATGTTCAAGCGTCTCTATAATAAATTTTCAAATGATATCGGGATTGATCTCGGGACCGCGAATACGCTCGTCTATTTGAAAGGGCATGGGATCATTATCAATGAACCCTCAATCGTTGCGGTGAATCAAAAGACCGGACAGATTGTCGCAGTAGGACATGAAGCAAAAAAGATGTGGGGCAAAACACCACAACATATCACAATCGTACGTCCACTCATCGAAGGGGTCGTGTCTGATTTCGATATGACCGAAGAAATGCTCGCGTACTTCATTCGCAAAGCAGAAAAATTATCCAAGAAATTTTTTCGCCCACGGGTGGTCGTCGGTGTACCAAGTGGTATTACCAATGTCGAAACGCGTGCAGTGTATGATGCAGCGATTGATGCTGGTGCACGCGAGGTGTTCTTGGTAGAAGAGGCGATGGCAGCAGCGATTGGAGTACGACTTCCGGTACTTGATGCGACTGCAACATTCATTGTTGATATTGGTGGAGGGACGACTGATGTCGCACTTATTTCATTTGGTGGAGTGGTCCGGGCACTCAATCTCCGTATTGCGGGAGATCATTTCAATAACCGTGTCATTGAATACCTTCGTGATGAGTTCAAACTATTCGTAGGGGAACCGACTGCAGAATCAGTCAAGCTTGCACTCGGATCTGCGATTGAGACTGAGTACCAAGAGATCGAAGTTCGTGGAAGAGACCTCGTTACCGGACTTCCTCGGGCGCTCATGGTCACTGACGGCGATATCCGTGAGGCACTCATGCAACCGATCGGATTCCTTGTCACTGGTATTCGTGAAGTGCTTGAAACAGCGCCACCCGAGCTCATGGCAGATATCATTGCAAGCGGTATCACCCTTACTGGAGGTGGAGCACTGCTTCCCGGGCTTGCCACACTGCTTGAACTTGACCTCTCTATCCCAGTGCATGTGGCCGCAGATCCACTCTCTGCCGTTGCGCGTGGAACAGGAATTATTTTAGAAAATCTTGAGCTGTATCAAAGCGTTATTATCCCACTTGATGAACATGTCGTACTTTAATACTGCACAACTCAAACGACGACGGCACACAAATCGAACGATACTTATTGTAATCGCTGGTGTTCTAGGGGTATTGTGCGTCTGGGTGCTTAGTCGGTCAGTATTTCGAAAACAAGCAGAAGGCATCCCTGTGATTTCTGGTGATGTTGTCTATAACACATTGACCCCAAAGCGTACCCTTGTCCGCAAGATCACTGAGCTTCAGACCACACTCAATGCATACAATGCAGAGCTTGTGACCGCGAAACTCCTTGCTGATGAAAATGCCCAACTCAAAGCTGAGTTGGGACGCCCTGGCGCGACAAAAGGCACGCTTGCGCACGTCATCACACTTCCGAATCGAAGTTTCTATGACACCTTCACTATCGATGGGGGCGCAGCAATCGGCATCAAAGAAAATCAGATTGCGTACGCATTCGGAGGGATCGCGCTTGGTGTTATTTCATCGGTTCAAGATCACAGTGCGACTGTGACGCTCTTTAGCGCATCAGGACGTACGACCTCAGGTACTGCGACGGGGAGCAACGTAGCAGTCACGCTTATTGGTCGTGGTGGGGGAGAGTATGAAGTGCGCATTCCACGAGAAGTGCAATTCACTGTCGGAGGGTTGATCGCATATCAATCAACAGAGAGTACAGTACTTGCAGAGATCGAACGCATCGTGACTGACCCACGCGATCCATTTCAACGTCTCATTGCAAAAGCTCCGGTCAATTTGCAAGCACTCAAGTGGGTGATTGTGAGGTAGTTATGAAATACGGTTTTGCGTTAGTACTTATATATCAGGAAGCAAAATATCTTCTTATTCAAGAAGCAAAGGAGGAGGCACGTGGTTTATGGAATTTTCCAGCCGGACGGCCTGAGATAGGCGAAACAATTGAGCAAACAGCAATAAGAGAAACAAAAGAGGAAACGGGTTTTGATATTGAACTAATAAAACCGATTGGCGAGCGGGAATCTACTATAAATCCTGGCACATATAGAAAGCTTTTTCTTGGAAAAATAATTGGTGGAGAACTTAAGTCGCAGACGAAGGATATTCTAGATGTTCGCTGGTTTACCAAAGAGGAAATTTATGAAATGAAAGATCATATTCGAGATGAGTTAGTATTCGAAGGGATCAGAATTATAGAAAACAATAATGAAGTTTCAAATTGAGAAAAAATTAGACGGGACGCTTGCACGAGCGGGAGAGATAGTGACACCACATGGCACCATCAAGACTCCGGCATTTGTGACTGTGGGGACCAAGGCGACAGTTAAGGCACTTACCGCAGAACAAATCAGATCACTTGGCGCGCAGGTGGTACTTGCCAATACGTATCACCTCTACCTGCAACCAGGAGAGGACATTGTTGACCAGGCAGGCGGGTTTGGTCCATTTATGGACTGGCATGGCCCCACGATGACTGACTCAGGTGGATTCCAAGCGTTCTCACTCGGTGCAGCATTTGGGTCATCTGTTTCAAAGGTGGCAACAGGTGACGAGCTCGAAGAAGAGGATATGACACCAGTAGGTAATATGGCAAAGATTACCGAAGAAGGTGTTGAGTTCAAATCATTCAAAGATGGGAGTACGCATTTTTTCACCCCAGAGCGGAGTATGGAAATCCAATGGAAGTTGGGTGCAGATATGATATTTGCATTCGATGAATGTACCAGTCCGATGGCAAACTATGAGTATCAAAAGAGTGCACTTGCGCGAACAGAGCGTTGGGCGAAGCGATGCCTCGAAAAACATACTGAACTTGACCCTGAAAACAAACAGGCACTCTTTGGCGTGGTGCAAGGCGGGCGCTTCCAAGATCTTCGTGAGCTCGCGGCAAAACATATGGCCGACATGCCGTTTGATGGCTACGGTATCGGAGGATCATTTACCAAGGACGATATTGGTACTGCGGTGGGGTGGGTAAACGCAATCCTTCCAGAAGATAAACCTCGTCACCTCTTGGGTATCGGAGAGCCAATCGATCTTTTTAATGCGGTAGAAGCAGGGTGTGACCTCTTCGACTGTATTGCACCGACACGGATGGGGCGACATGGGACACTGCATACCTCTGTTGGTCGTATGAATATCAAGAATGCAAAATTCATGAACGACTTCACACCGATCGAACCAGGGTGTACCTGCTATACCTGTACCCATCACACTCGTGCGTATCTTGCACATTTGTTTCGCGCAGAAGAAATGGCAGCTGCGACCCTTGCCTCGATCCACAACCTTCATTTCATTTTGCGTCTGGTGGAACAGATCCGAGCATCGATTATTGAGGGGACATTTTATAAATTCAAAGAAACATTTTTAGAGACGTATTATCGATAGTATACTTATCCAATGCTTACCATCAGCAAAACGATGTTTTATTTTCTCATTCTCACGATTGTTGCATCGACCTTGGCGTACAAGATTGTAGTTCGAGCGTATGATGATACTGTCACGACAAATGTCACTGCACTCAATCAGTACCACTAATGTGGTAGTATGCTCGTATGAAAAAAGAAGGGGTATTTAAACTCCACAGTGATTATAAACCCGGAGGAGATCAGCCTGGGGCTATTTCATCACTTTTGAAAGGATTAAAGCAGGGGTATCACCTCCAGACCCTCCTCGGTGCCACTGGGACAGGGAAGACATTCACTATGGCAAACGTGATACAAGACGTACAAAAGCCAACTCTTGTGATTGCACACAACAAGACGCTTGCAGCACAGCTCGCACAAGAGTTCAAAAGTTTTTTCCCAGAAAATGCAGTCCACTATTTCGTTTCCTACTATGATTACTACCAGCCAGAGGCATACATGCCTGTGACTGATACCTATATCGAAAAGGATGCGCAGATCAACAAAGAAATCGATCGCCTTCGTCATGCAACCACTCAATCACTTCTGACCCGCAAGGATGTGATCATCGTCGCGTCAGTTTCGTGTATTTATGGTCTTGGATCTCCTGTTGAATATGAAAAGGTAAATATGCGGCTTGAAAAAGGTATGACGCTTTCACGTACTGAACTCATGCAACGACTCATCAACCTTCATTTCACCCGTACGAATGCAGATTTATCTCCTGCACAATTTCGCGCGCTCGGTAATAAAGTTGAAATCATGCCGGTTTCAGAAACGATCGTATACAGCATTGAGTTTGGAACCAGCGGAGAATTTTCTCGGTCCTCGGGTCGCTCCGCTCAACCAGACGCTCAAAAATCCTCCGCTGGTTCCGTTATAGCAAATATTCTCAAAATCGACCCCGTTTCATCACGAATCATCAGCGAAGAAGAAACGATCTTTGTCTTTCCGGCGAAGCACTTCATCACCAACGAAGATGAAAAAGATCGCGCAATTAAAGCGATCAAAGCAGAACTCGATGAACAATTGAAACTCTTTGAAACAGAAGGCAAGCTTCTCGAGGCAGAACGTCTCAAACGCCGTACCAATTATGACCTTGCAATGATTCGTGAGATGGGGTATTGCTCCGGTATTGAAAACTACTCTCGGCACATGTCGGGCAAATCAGCAGGAGAACCACCAGAGACCCTTCTTTCATACTTCCCGCACGACAAAGATGGCAACCCAGAATTCCTCCTGTTTATTGACGAAAGCCACGTCACACTTCCACAACTCCAAGGTATGTATGCAGGGGATGCGTCACGCAAGTCGACACTCGTCGAATTCGGATTCCGCCTCCCATCCGCAAAAGACAATAGACCATTGAAATTCGATGAATTTCAAGAACGTATCGGCCAGACCGTATTTGTGTCTGCGACTCCGGGGTTGTATGAACGTGAACATTCAGAGCAGATTGTGGAGCAAATTATTCGTCCGACTGGACTTATCGACCCAGTTGTAGAAGTGCGACCTATTCTTGAAGACGGATCGTATCAGGGACAGGTACACAACTTCATTGATGAGGCAATCACAGAGATTGCAAAGGGTGGGCGAGTACTCGCGACAACACTGACGAAGCGCATGGCGGAAGATCTTTCGACATATCTCAAGGACAAAGGTGTCCGCGCAGAATATCTTCACAGTGATATTAAGACGATTGAACGTATTCAAATCATCACCAAGTTCCGCAAAGGCGATTTTGATATTCTCGTCGGTGTGAACCTCCTCCGTGAAGGCTTGGATATGCCAGAAGTATCTTTGATTGGTATATTGGACGCTGACAAAGAAGGATTCCTTCGAAGCGAAGTGTCACTCATCCAGACGATTGGTCGCGCAGCGCGCAATGTCGATGGTCGCGTTATTCTCTATGCAGATCATATGACAGGCTCTATGGAGCGTGCGATCGGTGAGACGAATCGTCGTCGAGAAAAACAACTCGCATACAACAAAGAACACGGCATCACTCCAAAGACGATCGAGAAAAAAATTCACGATATCACAGAGGGGATGGAGACGGAGCATTCCAAGGCGGTCAATGCTGAGCTCGCGCTCGATATGGAACTATTTGCAGCGGCAGAAGCAGTTGGCAAAGGTAAAAAGGGAAGAGGGAAGAAAAATCCTATTGAAAAGTTGATTCAAATCAAAGAACAAGAAATGAAAGAAGCGGTCAAAGTCCTCGATTTCGAAACCGCGGCTATTTTGAGAGATGAGATTAAGGTGTTGAAAGAGAAAACCTTTATCAACTAATTTTTTTTGGTAACGGATGTAGATGCGCTGCAATGCCAATTGCAGCAGCGATGATGACGAGGTTTTTGATGATGTACTGACCTTCGAGCGTTGGCACAAATGGTGATTGCCACGTCACGCTTGTGAGGAATATGAGCGGAAGAAAGGTGGTGATCATATGCAGGAGGAGGAGCGGCATGACTACTCGTTCAGCTTTTGGAATGATGAAAAGTAACCCGATAATGCACTCAAAGAGAGCAAAGAACAAATAGAACGCATCAAATGGCATGACACCACCAAGTGTCTGGTCGAAGAGTTGGTGTACAAGCGGTCCGGCAGGAGAGAGGCCAATGATTTTGAGGAATCCGAACCAAAAAAAGACGATGAATATTGATACCCGCGCGACTGGTACAGAGATACGTCGTAGAAAATGGATAATTCCAGCATCGAGTGGTGCAAGTTGTTCCATAATAACTAGTATAACACTTTGAGAAGTGTACCCCTCGAAATACACGAAATTTTCTTGCTAAAAAATTTCTCCTTTCCTCGCCAGGCCGCTCCTCCAGAGGTATTTCTCGGAGTACACTTCTCGTCGTTTCTGTGATACCATGAGCCATACCTACCCCTATACGCCGTTTGCGAGGGGGCGTTCGCGTATGCAGAAGAAACAAGAAAAAGCTGAAGAAGTAATCGTCGTCAAAGGCGCCCGAACTCACAATCTCAAAAATGTGAGTGTCGAAATGCCACGCAACAAAATGGTAGCGATTACTGGGCTTTCGGGTTCAGGAAAGTCATCGCTTGCGTTCGACACTATTTTTGCTGAAGGGCAGCGACGCTACGTCGAGAGCCTCTCTTCATACGCACGGCAATTTTTGAACCAAATGCCAAAACCTGATGTGGATGAAATCTCGGGTCTTTCACCGGCGATTTCGATTGATCAAAAGTCTCGATCAAACAACCCACGTTCAACAGTTGCGACGATCACGGAGATCTACGACTATCTCCGCGTACTCTACGCACGTATCGGCAAGGCGTACTGTCCAGTCTGTGGTACTCATATCACCAAGCTTAGCCCTGAAGAGATCAATAATTTTATTCTTACAAAAATCAAAGAGCTTGCAAAAAAAGATACCAAGAAAGTGATGGATGTTGCGTTCAATGACACTCGTATTCAAGTGTTCGCACCGATCGTGCGTGGTCGCAAAGGTGAATACTATCAATTGCTCTATGATTTGCTCGGCAAAGGTTTCTCAACAGTGCGAGTTGATGGACAGATCAAAGCGCTTCGTGAACGAATAGAGCTCAAGAAAAATGACAAACACACCATTGAAGTGCTCGTTGATGAACTTGCAGTCCATGAATTCAAAGACAACCCTCGTGACGCAGAGCTTCGTCTCGCAGAGGCTGTCGAACGCGCACTCCTTGAATCAGAAGGATTGGTGCAGATTGTGATTGGAACATCTGCCGATTTTTCAATGGCGACCGATCCGATTGAAGAATTTCTTCTTTCGGCAAAATTCGCATGTCCGAATGACGGGTATTCATTTCCTGAGATTGAACCGCGTCTTTTCTCATTCAATTCGCCTTATGGTGCGTGTCCCGAGTGTAATGGTATCGGTACGAAATTTTTTGGTGGTACTGAACCGTGTGAAGTCTGTCATGGCAAACGTCTTCGTCCAGAGGCTTTGAATGTCTTTCTTGGTGAGAAACCGCAGAAGCTCGCTGGTAAACAAATTTCTCGGTCCTCGGGTCGCGATGCTCAACCAGACACTCAAAATTTGCTTTCCAGCTCACCATCCGAACGAGTAAATATCGTGGAACTCACGGCGCTCTCTGTAGAAGATGCGTTTAATTTCTTTGGATCCCTCAAGCTTTCTCCAAAGGATCGTGAAGTCGCAAAAGCAGTGATGAAAGAAATCGAAGATCGTCTCACATTCCTCCTCAACGTCGGACTTGAGTATCTCACTCTTGATCGTACTGCCAACACGCTTTCAGGTGGAGAAGCGCAACGTATCCGTCTCGCATCCCAGCTCGGCTCACGGCTTGTGGGCGCAATGTACGTACTCGATGAGCCGACGATCGGACTTCACCAGCGAGATAACGAACGCCTTATCAAGACGCTCGAAGATCTTCGTGACATTGGTAATACAATTCTTGTCGTTGAACACGATGAGGATACGATCTACGCATCTGACTACATCGTCGATATCGGGCCAGGTGCGGGTATTCATGGGGGCCAAGTTGTTGTCGCCGGGTATCTCGACAAATTGCTTGCCGCAAAAAAGAACGATTCTGGAAGTCGTACGCTTGCATATTTGCGTCAAGAAGAATCTATTGAAGTTCCCGACAAGCGTCGTGATACTGACAAAGGCACAATCAAAATTACCGGCGCAACGCTCCATAATATCGTGAACCAAAATATCGATGTCCCACTCGGCAAGATGGTGGCAATCACTGGTGTTTCAGGATCGGGCAAGAGTTCATTCCTCTACGATATTTTATACAAAAATTTACAAGCACGATTCGAGCGCAAACTCCGTAGCGCAAAGATTTATAACTGCGCATCCTTTACAGGGAGCGAATACCTCTCTCGCGCAATCATGATCGACCAATCACCGATTGGGCGTACCCCACGAAGTAACATTGCGACATACACAGGAGCATTTACGCATATTCGCGAACTCTTTGCGGCGACCGAAGAGGCACGACTTCGCGGATGGAAGCTCAACCGGTTCTCGTTCAACGTCAAAGGTGGTCGCTGTGAAGCATGTGAAGGTAACGGTGAAATCGCAGTCGAGATGCACTTCCTCCCGACGGTATATGTGACGTGTGATGTCTGCAATGGCAAACGATTCGACAAAGAGACGCTGACGGTCAAATATAAGCGCAAAAGTATCTACGATGTGCTCCAACTCTCTGTCGAAGAAGCAATTGCATTCTTCGAAGATATCCCTGCGATTTATGATCGACTGAAGACATTGAATGATGTCGGACTTGGGTATGTGAAGCTCGGGCAGAGTGCGACGACACTTTCCGGAGGAGAAGCACAGCGTGTCAAAATCGCATCTGAGCTCTATCGGCCGTTCTTGGAGAAGACGATCTATCTCCTCGATGAACCAACGGTTGGACTGCACTATGATGACGTGAAGAATTTGATTGGTGTATTGAATCGTCTCGTCGCAAAAGGCAACACTGTTGTGGTGATCGAGCACAATCTTGATCTCATCAAATGCGCGGACTATCTCATCGATTTCGGTCCTGAAGGCGGTGTCGCAGGAGGCAAGATTATTGCAAAAGGTACCCCCGAGGATGTTGCGAATAATACGAAATCATTCACCGGAAAATACTTGAAAAAAATATTGAAATAAATATCACTAGTAATTAGTAGGTAGACAAAAAATCTCTTTTCCTGAAGATCAAGAAAAGAGATTTAGTCATCGTTTCCTGCAAGTTGTTTACAGATAAACATTACCAACCACGTCATGACTGTCCCCCAGTATATGAAGCCTTCAGCGTAGGGGAGTAGCCGTACTGTTATGAGTACACATACAATAAATAGCCCCCATACCTCTTGTTTGTGGCGCATAGTTCTTCGATTATCTTTGATATAAAAGAAGAGCGCCGCAAGGAGCAAGACAGTAATCGCTATAGCTATATATATGCAAATCAATGGTGGGTGTTCACCTGGTCCGGAAGATCTACCGTTGAACATAGTTTGATTTTTGTTTATCCTACGGCATTACCCGGGGAAGTCAATTTTGTATCATGGTATAGTGTTTTCTATCTATGACTTCTCAGGAATTGAAGAAAAGTAAAGCAATATGGCAAAAGATCGGACCAGTGCTTCTCAAGCAATACAGACGCGATAAGACATTTCTCGATTTCCAAAATCCATGGCAACTCTCGGTCGCAGTGACGCTCTCTGCACAAACGACTGATGAGGGGGTGAACAAGGTCACACCATTTCTCTTCAAAACATTCCCTACACCTGAAGCACTCGCAAAGGCACCGCTTGAGAAGATTGAAAAGATTATTAGTAGCCTCGGCTTCTATCGATCCAAAGCAAAATATATCAAGGCGGCAGCGAAGATCGTCGCAGAAGAATTCGGCGGAATAATTCCGCACGACCCTGATCAACTCCAACGGCTTCCGGGTGTCGGGCGCAAAAGCGCAGTGGCTATCATTTCAAACGTATATCCGAAGTATGCGAACATCGGCATCCCTGTCGATACGCATGTCATCAGATTTGTAAAACGATTCAATCTCACGCAGGCAACTGATCCGTCAAAAATTGAGCAGGACCTCATGCAAATCATTCCAAAAAAAGATTGGAAACGCGCTGGGTATGCGATCAAGGAGTACGGAAGAAAAGAAGGGAAGGCGAGAGGGTATAAAAAAGAAGAAGATCCTTTAGTTAAATTAATAAAAAATAACGCATAGGATAAAATCCTATGCGTTAAAGTATTAATTTACGGCTGTTTCAATGTTGCATATCTCGCAAGAAACACGAGAACTACCCAGAATATATAGGTGAGAAAAAGTGATGCGATAAAATTCCCCATATAGAGATAGATACTCGCAAAGATGATTGCGGATATAGGGTAAAAACAATAGCCGACTAGAGCTGAAAGTACCAAAAATGCAATGATTGTATACCACTTCATTTGTTTAAATTTTGTGATAAAATATCACATATAATATGATTCGTCAAGATTTCGACAAGCTCAATTTCCCAGACACACCAGGTGTGTATTTTTGGCGTGATGAAGATGACAAAGTGCTTTATATTGGCAAGGCGACGTCTCTTCGCGATCGCGTGCGCTCATATTTCTCACCCGACGTCATCAAGACTCGTGGTGCGCATATTGTCGACATGGTATTCAAGGCACATACGGTGACCTACCAGGAGACGATGAATGTACTCGAAGCGCTCATTGTCGAAGCGAATCTGATCAAAAAATATAAACCCTACTACAACACCAAGGAAAAGGATGATAAGAGCTTCAACTGTGTTGTGATCACTCGCGAAGACTATCCACAAGTGTTTCTGGTTAGGCAAAAAGATATCGACACCAAGGCAAAAACAGTACATATCCCACGGAGTACAAAGACAGTGAAGTATGATGTAGTGTTTGGTCCATATCCGAGCGGGAGCGCTATCAAGGAAGTACTCCGACTACTTCGTCCTATCTTTCCATTTCGTGATCTTGCGTCTTCCAAGAAAGACAATGCAACATTTTATCGTCAGATCGGACTTACGCCCGATACATCGTCTACCCACGCACGAGCGGCGTACCGCAAAACGATTGGTCGACTCAAACTCATGTTCCAAGGCAAACTTCGCTCACTGATTGCAGGACTCAACAAAGACATGATGGCACTTGCAAGGCGAGAACGATTCGAAGAAGCGGCCGAAATCAAGAAGAAAATTTTTGCACTTGAGCACATCCAAGACGTGTCACTCATCAAGCGTGACTTGGTACAGGGTCGAGAGGGAGAGCTCTTCCGTATCGAGGCGTACGATATTGCACATATATCAGGTAAACAAATGGTCGGCGTGATGACGGTGGTAGAAAACGCGCTTGCCGCAAAGAGCGACTACCGTAAGTTCATCATCAAAGGATTCGACAAGGCAAACGATGCGGGTGCGCTCCGTGAGGTGCTTACCCGGCGCTTCGCACATACCGAGTGGCGATACCCCGATGCGGTGGTTGTGGATGGTAATGCGATACAGGTCAATGCTGCACGAGAAGTGCTCAAGACGCTTGCGCTTGATATACCCATTATTGCAGTGACCAAGGACGAACGACATCGCCCCAAGGCGGTGAGCGGGCAAAAATCGATTGTAGAATCGCACAAATACGCCATACTTCTCGCAAACAACGAGGCGCATCGCTTCGCAGTTACATTCCACAAAGCACGTCGCAAGAAAGCAATGCTATAATACCTCTATGCAACGCATCGGCGTCCTTCGTGGCGGAATCAGTGATGAATATCCAATCTCGCTCAAAACAGGTGCGCGGATTATTGAGGGGCTTCGATCTGCTGGATATGACGTTATCGACATGTTGATTGACCGTGAAGGGGTACTCCATGTCAAAGGTATTCCTGCGACACTCGAGCAAGCGTCTGCGCATGTCGATATGGTATGGAACGCACTTCATGGTGAAGGCGGAGAAGACGGACGGCTACAGAAGCTCCTCGACGATATTGGATTGCCGTATGTCGGCACAGGTGCAGTCGCATCTGCAATGACTGCTAATAAGCTTACCGCAAAGGAACAAGCACAAGCGCTTGGTATCAAAACTCCTCAGTCAATCCTCGTCATGCCCGAAGGTACTGAGTCAGTATCTGAAATCACCCAAAATATTTATCGTCGCATGGCACCTCCATGGGTGGTCAAACCTCTTACTGGTGGAGGATCAAATCGGACGTATTTTGCATTTACTCCGCTCGAGCTCGCGCAATTTGTAGAAGAGAGTGTCTCACACGGGCAAGCATTTATCGTTGAACAATATATTTATGGACGCGAAGCATCAGTGGGGGTGATTGATCAATTTCGTGGACAATCGCAGTACGTCTTGCCTGTTGTTGAAATCAAGAGTGCACAACGAGGCATTCTCACCCCCAAAGATCGAGAAAGCGATACGCATGCAGTAGTCGGGGGAGGATTCAGAAGTGATGAGCGAGAACTCCTTTCTAATCTTGCGCGTACACTCCACACCCATTTTGGTG
>OFRO01000344.1_pt1 | contig 17261 bp, 27 predicted proteins | sample 1543091 | NCBI WGS metagenome assembly OFRO01 (sample SAMN07774217, study PRJEB24372) | wastewater metagenome | isolation source: Exp Tend NO 10WW | collected 2016-02
ATCGAACTCATCGAGCCAGATGCCCTGCAGATCGGGCTGGCCCCCTGGTGTCGAGCCTCAGGCGCCCGCTGGCCCTGGTGTCGAGCCTCAGGCGCCCGCTGGCGCGCCCTGGTGAGCTCAGGCGCCCGCTGGCGCGCCCTGGTGAGCTCAGGCGCCCGCTGGCGTGGGGCTGGCCCTTCCCCGGGTCGGCCGCTGCATGCGCGCCCTGGTTCCCGCCGGGCCTCCCCGGTGGCCGGCTTGCTGCGCCGCTAGAGCACGGGGAACGGCCTGGTCGCGGGGTCCGGGCGAGGCCTCTCAGGTGGCCGCCCGTTTCGTTGGAGAACCCCCCGCGGACGAGGGGGAGGGGGTTCGGCCGAAACCTCCCCCGTTCTCAAAAAATTCAATGCCCCCCGGGTTCGGCTGGAGCGCCGCCCGTTCTGAAAAATTCGGGCAGCCGCACGACGCGAGGGGGCCGGCCTTGACGCACCGGGCGCGCGTCAGTCGAGTCGGCCGCGTCGACCGGGTCCAGCGAGGGCAACACGCGATCAGCATTCGGCGATCGCCGCTGAGCGTACTCCAGCCAACGATCGGCGACCAACTCGCGCCGGATCTGCTCGACCCGCCGCCGGGTGAGCCCGTGGCGTTCGGCGATCTCCCCGGGCGTCATGCCGAACGCGAGTTGCTCGGCGATCTCGCGGTTGCGCCTGAAGGTCTGATCCTCCAGCGAGGTCGGCACTTCGATCCAGTCGCCCCCGTAGGCCTCGACCAACTCGAGGAACGACTCCAGTCCGAGCAACTGCACCAGCGGGTGATCCTGGCGGCTGTTCAGAGGCACGTAGAACCGGCGGCCCGCGAACCACGCGGCGATCACACGGGTGGCCCGGTAGCCGATCGCGTCGCAGACTTCCTCAAGGGACGATTGCCTCATGGGTGCGCGAACGTACCAAGGGTTTTCCCTATGTCAACCCCTGGTAGCCACACTTGCCCCGTCGCCGCCCTCCAGCCGCCCCACTGACCGTTACCCAGGACTACCCAGTACCAACCCAGGTCATACTGGGTATTGCCAAGTCCTTGATTTCATTAGCTTTTCTTCTACTTTACCCAGTATACCCAGTACCAAAGAGGTAGTTCAAGTCTGGAGCGTTATTCCCGTTATTTAACGCCAACGCCGCTATTTAACGGCCGTCTGCCTTCCAGCCAAGGATAGGTGACCTGGTACTGGGTATTCCGAGCCGACCCCCATTTTCTTCAATGAAATCAAGGACTTACGCGTACCCACAACGACCTGGGTTCGTCCTGGGTATCCTGGGTGGATTAACGGTTTTCGAGGGTCATTTCCTGGGGCAATTTCCGAGGGCACTTTTGCCGGGCTAAATGCTAGGGTTTGCCCTGGCGCACAATCGTTGCATTGTGCTATGATCTCTTCATCGCAACAACGAAGTGGAGAACGAAGTGATCAAAACTGGCGACCGCGCCGTGACGGGCCCCCGCGTTGGCAGCCGCGTGTGGGCTCTGAGCCAGATCGAGCCTGGCGGCCGGATCGCGTTGATTGTCCCCAAAGGCATCACGCCGTCGGCGTTCATGCAGCAAGTCGGAACCGATATCGGGAGGGCGAATCTGCGGGGTGTTTTGCGTCAAACCATCGCGATCGGCGTCGTCGTGTCCAGCCGCGAAGTGCTCGACCTCGTGTTGGTCGATCGAGCATAATGCAACATTTTGGAGACCTCAATGTCTGGACGCCAATCAGCAGCAGTTGACCGCGCGATCGAACGAGTGCGAGCAGGATCCACCGCTACCGCCGCGGCGGCGGCCGAGGGCTGCGCCGTGTCGTCGGTGGCTCGAGCAATGCGTCGGGCGAACATGCCCGCGTTGCCCCCCGGCCCTCAGCCCGGCACGCGCCAGAAGCGCCGCACGCCGGTGGAGGCCTGAAGGAAGAGGGGGTTCGCCGAAAACCCCTCTCGTTCTGAAAATTCTCAGCGGCCCCCGATGCCCTGAGCGGTCGCGTAGGCCTTGGCCACAGCGGCCCGGTCGGTCAGTGCGATCGCCGGATGCCCGCTGCGCACGAACAGCTTCACCTTCACGCCGTCGGGCGCCACCGGGTTGTCCACGCGGCCCTCGGCCAGCGCCGGGTGCCAGTCGTAGCCGATGCTGCGCATCATGTCGCGGCGCTTGTTGGGCGGGACCTTCGCGTCCTTGCCGCACTCGTGCAGCAGTTTGTCGAGCGCGCCCGAGCTCACCCATCCACCCATGAACCCGGTGCGCCCGGCCTCGACGGCCTCGACGACCTCCTGCTCCACGCGCCCCAGGCCTGCGGCGATCGCCTGCTCGGTGCTCGAGGTCCGCGGCGCCCGTTGGCAGTTGGTCGCGGGATTGAACTCTGGCGGGATCGGAAACGTCATCAGGTAGTCGGTGACGACCGCGTAGCCGCCCGACTTGGCCCAGTCGTAGATCCGCTGCATGTAGTCGCCGCCCATGCCGTCGCGGTCGAGGTCTTCCACCATCTGCTGCGCGGTGTAGAGCACGCAGAACCGCCGGTCGTTGCGCGTCTTGCGCAGGCCCGCGTGGTGGTTGGTGTTGAACATGAAATTGCCGCAGATCTCGGTGCTGATCTGGTCGACGTTTTTCGCCTCAATCTCGAGCCCGTCGCCGCCAGTGATCATTGGCTTGAGTTCCTCGACCACATCGACGTTCTCGCTGGTGTGGATGTCCTCGACGCAGTACACGATCTTGCCCACCATCCAGCCGTTGAACTGCTTGTTCAACTTGTTCGCCTTGGGCCAGTGCACGTAGCGCCGGCCGACCGCCTCGGCCACGCAGCGTGAGAGGAACGTCTTGCCGTTGCCCTCGACGCCCTGCAGCACGATCGCCCATTGGAACTTGACGCCCGGGTACTGAACGATGGCGGCCATATAACTGAGGACAATTCCCCGGTCCCTTTCGTCCGGCAACAATCGCCGCAAATGATCCAGCAGCAATGTCGGGTCGCCTTTCTTGCGCGGGACCTGCGCGGGGCTGTAGGTGTTGACGCGAGTTCGACCAGGTTCGACCAGGATGTGGGCGGGCGGCAGGTCCGGCCTGAAGCACACGCCGTCAACGATCGGGCACTTGAGCATCTGCGACTCGGTGAAGGCCTCGAACGCATTGCGCGTGGTGCGCTCGTTGCGTTCGTCCATCGCGAACGTGTAGCCGCCGAACTTGGCGCGGAACCGCTCGGGCGTCAGCAACCCGCCGCCCGGCACCAGAACGCGGTGCATGTCGACGACGTAGACGCAGCCGGCGAACAGCCGCTCCTGGTCAGCGCGGCCGGCGAACGTCGAGCCCTGCACGGCCGTCATCCTGGCCTCGGGCGCGCTCGGCGGGATCTCCGTCAGTTCGACCTGCGTCGGCTTGTCCTTGAGCACATCACGCTGCATACGGCAGGCGTTGGTGATCGTGCGGCCTACCAGGTAGTCCCCGCGGTCGTCCCATTTCTCGCGGACCAATTTCGACTGGCGCATCAGGCGCTCGATCCGGGCAACGTCGCAGCCGGTCCAGAACGCAAGGTGCTGAGCGAGCGCAGCGTCGGCGCTCGAACGGTCGTAGGGCTCCTGGCTGTTGGCGTCCGCCGGGTAGGCGCGGCCGAGCGCAGCCTCGTCGGCGTGCCACAGGTCAGCGAACGAGGCCTTGCCGCCGAACGCACCGGCAGCTGACTTGGACATCAGTGCGCGGCGGATCAGGTCGTTGTCGTCAGCAGGGCCGTGCCAGTCAGCGCGCGGGCCCTCGTTGGGGATCTCGCCGCCGTCTGATCGCGGCGGGAACAGCGCGGCGGCCACAGGGCCGATGTTCGAGCAGACCTCGGCCATCTCGCCGGTCGCGCCAGGCTGGCCGAGCGCGATGAACCGCAGCGAGTCGTACAGTTCGAGGCGCTCGGGGATGTTCTTGGTCGAGTGCGGCGGGACAATTCCCCGACCCCAAATATGCAGGCCGTTTCCCGACTGACTGACCTCGATCACCGTGCCCGGCAGCGCAGAGCAGATCTCGAGCGCGCGGGCCGACCAACCCGAGGGTGTGCGGCAACCGTCGATGTCCAGGCACCAGAACGGATCGGCCGCGGTGAGCACGAAGCCCACGGTGAACGTCGAGCCCCAGGCCGTTGCGAGACCGCGAGCGGTGTCGTAGTCGAGCCAGACCGCGGGGTTGTGGGCGTCACTCGGAACCCCGGTGCGCGGGTCGAGCGGCAACTTGTTGGTCTTGCCGTTGTCCAGGGGCACCAGCAGCACGACGATGAACTGGCGGTACGCGGCCAGTGGCGCGAGAGGGCCAAGGGCCATGTCAGCGCGTCACCCATGCCGCGGCCAGCGCCTTGAGGTCAGGATCGGCCTTGGCGGCGTGCTTGTCGCCGGCCACGAGGCCCTCGGCCACGATGCGCACCACGCGCTGGCGCACCGCCGCCCGCATCACCGACCGGCGCAGGGCCTCCATGGTTCCCAGGCGAGCCGACACGAGGCCTGCAGAGCACCCGGCAGCCTGAGCGATGCGCTCGCGCGTCAGCGAGTGCAGGCCGTCGGCCGCTGCCAGGTTGACCGCGACCTCCAGCAGTTGCGAGGAGCGAGCCTCGGGTTCGATACGTTTCGTCATAAAGTACGTTTGCCCGTAGTGATAGAGTCGCGGCTGCCGAAGGGGGATCCCGCTATGAATGTGACTATTTCGTGCCCTGGAAGCTGCCCGGGTCAGCCCGACCCTGTTACCCAACTCCTGGAGAGAATCATGTCGACACTCGACGAACTGCAAGCCAAGGCCGACGCACAGGGCGAACAACTCGTGTCGCTGCGCGCGTACGTGACCGAAATCGAGACCGCCGTGCGCGATCTGGCCAGCGGTGTGGTGCTGTCCACCGTCGTGCAGGAACGCATCAACGCGATCACTGCCAAGATCGACGCGAACAACGCCGAGATCGCCGCTGCCGGCGACCGCGACATCGCGACCTGACCGTTTCGGCCCTCACCGGCCCCGGCCGCCCTGCAGCAATGCTCGGCGGCCGTTTTCATCACCGAACGACCTCGCTGGCCACAGTCAGCCGCTCGACGTGGCGCAGCTGGATCCGCGCCTGACCGTGGTCGGCGACGAACTCGAGCGCCCGGCCCTGCGCCTGCACCAGCGAGAACCGCGTCCAACGCAAGCACTGGGCCTGGGCCTTGAGGTAGTCCTCCGGCGAGTTGCCGGCAGGCCAGCGGATCTCGATCGGCAGCCCGCCCTCGTTGGGGTCGAGCATCAACAGGATGACCGCCTCGTCGCCCCGGCTGCCGTAGCGCCGCAGTTCCGGGTGATCGCGCAGCACGCCCTCGATATGCACTCTCATGGTTCGAGCCCTTCAAAGGTCAAGTGCAGCGCCTCGGGGCCGCACGATCCGCCGGCCCGGCGCTCGGTTTCGACCGCCACCGGGGTGCGGCCTCTCGAGCACAGGGTTCCGGGCAACAGGCCCCCGCGACCGTGGTCGCAGAAGGAACACGCGCGGTTTCGTCGTGAGTCCCATTCCGCTACGTTTCCTCGTAGCGATTCGGGCACGACGAAAGCCACCTGGCTCACAGACCCTCCCCCGATGTGGCGAACGCTGCGTCGCCGCCGAGGCCGTTGACCAGGTTGGCCCAGTTCAACTGCGCGACCTCACGTGACGTGCCGGAATACTTCCAGCCCCCGTGCTTGACCTCGCGGCTGACGAACTGCCCGATCAACTTGCCGACGTCGGTCGGCTGCACCACGACCGGCCGGATGCCGATCAGGTCGCCCGACTTGATCACGGTGTTGACCTGCTTGCTGTCGTTGGCCAAACCCCAGCGCATGAACGACCCGTCCTCGCTGTAGCCGGCGCCCACGTTGTTGCGCCACAAGCGCATGCCGCGGCGCGACGCCGCCAGCCGCAGACGCGACTGGACGGCCGACTCCGACGACCCGTCGATCACCCCCGGCACGCCGTTGCCCTCGAGCGCCAGGACGCGCGATTGCAGGTCGGCGATTGCCGCGTAGGGGATGGCCCAGCGAAGGGCCCAGTCGCTAAGGATCATGGGGCGCGTCTCCTGACTTCGGCGTCGGTCAGCCCGCGCCACTCGCAAATTTCAGGACTGATGTCGTAGGCGATCAAGCGCATGATTCGTGCGCACGTCCTATCGGACGCCCCGAGCGAGACGGGCCGCGACCACGCGCGGCCGTTCCACCAGCGGCGGAGGGCCTCGTTGCGTTCGACACTTGCGTTCCACCACCCCTTGCAAGGGGGCGGGCCTTTACGCCACGGGGTTGGCATTGGAAATCTCCAGTACGTTGTGTTGTTGAAGTTCTGCAGCGACACGTTCGATTAGCGCGTACGCCTCCCGGGTGCCGAGCGTTTGCGCAGTGGCAATGTCGACCCCAAAACGATGGTAGAAACGTCGGTAGGTTTCGTTCAATCCCCGGCCTAAGTGCTCCTGCCACCCGGCCCATAACGCAATCGTTCGCTCCAATTCAGATTGCGAGACGCGGCGTTCCGAATGCCGTTTGAAAATCGCGTGGCGTACGTCAATACCCGCCGAGGAGGGATACGCCGGCTCATCCCTCAGACGCTGCGCCTCGCCTCTCAGCGCGGCGAGCACCGCGGGGTCGAGTTCGAGCAGATCGCCATCGACGAACTCGGGCGCCGAACGATCCGCCGGCACCGGCGCGAAGCCGCAGAACGGGCAGGCCGGCAGCACGCGCTCGTAGACCTGGACACACTCCTCGTTCAAGCACGTGCGCAGCGGAATCGCGTCGTCGGCGACCGAGCGGGCCCGGCGTTCGCGGCGGTCGAGCGACCACTCGCGCGGAGCGTCCGGCAGCCGATGCCGGATGACGTTGCTCACGTGGTCGATGATGATCGCGTGAGTCTTACCGTCAAGCGGGCGCAGGGCTCGACCGAACTGCTGGCAGAAGAGTCCGTAGGACATGGTCGGACGCGCCATCGAAACGACTTCGATCGCAGGTAGGTCGAACCCTTCCCCGAATAGATCGACGTTGACAAGCTGAAGCACTTCACGAGCGCGGAACCGGCGAAGGATCTGTCGCCGCAATGCTTCTGGAGTCTTGCTCGAAACGACTTCCGCCGTAACGCCTGCTGCTCGGTAAGCCGCTGCAGTCTCCGTTGCGCTATCGATATCGACTTCAAAGGTCACCCCCAGTTTGCCCGGCGCAATTCGCAGGTAATGCTTCACGACGTCGCCAGTGATGTGGGAGCGGCGGCGAGCCTCGCGCAGCTTCGGAGGGCTGAAGTCGCCGCTGTCCGTCGTCGTGACTTTGCTCAAGTCGATGTCGCTCGGCGGCGCGAACACCCGGTACTCCGACAGGTAGCCTCGCTCGATCAACTCGCGCATCGAGGGCCCGACAACCATCGCGTCGAACAGCCCGTCAGCGTGACTGCCGAGGCCCTTGCCGTCAGCCCGTAGCGGCGTGGCCGTCACCCCCAGGCCGAACGCGTTGGGGAACAACTTGCAGGCCTTCCCCCACAAATTTTCGGCCAGAACGTGGTGGCACTCGTCTTGCACCCACATGCCGACCTGCCGGACCCACGGGTCCTTGGGGTCCATAAGCGCCAACGTGTTGACACTGGCGACAGCGACGCGAGCGCCCGGGTCGTAGAACGAGCGGTTGAACTCTTCCATGTGCACCGCGGTGATCGACCGGCGCAACGAGTCCGGCCCCACAACCCGGTGGCGGACGCCCTCACGGGCCAACGCCGTGCTGAGTTGCGTCACCAGTTCACCGCGGTGCGCGATCACACAGGCCGCGCCTTGGTAGTCGCTGACCTCGCGAGCGACGACGAACGACTTGCCGCCGCCCGTTGGGAGCACCGCGAGGACATTGCGCGCCCCCTGGCCCCAATGGGTGCGGACGCCCCGGCTGAGGTCGTCCTGATAGTCGCGGGCCTTGTGGGTCGTTGTCATAGGCGCCGTGTCGCGGGACTGATAATGATCACGAGAAAACGTACTGTTTTGCGTATTGACGAGACCGTCATTAGCACATAAATTACGCTCTGTCGTCAACAACTTTTTGCCCAAACATGCTTACCGTCACTTTCCAGTTCAATACCCCGGCCGAGGCGATCGACGCCCTGAACCGGCTCACCGTGCAGGGCGCGAACGCGATCAGCTTTGCCGATCGGCCCGATGTGGGCGCCCCGCCCTCGACGCCCGTGCCGCCTCTGCAGCCCGCGCTCAGCCTCGACGCCGCTCTGTCGGCCGCTCAAGTGTTCGGGGGTGCCGCCGTGCCCGTCCCCCCGCCTGCCCCCTCTACTGCGGCTGTCGTTCCATTGCCGACTGCCCCCGTGGCTCCGACGCCTGGGCTTCCGACGCCGCCGCCCGCTGCCGTACCGAGTGCTCCGGGCCCCGCAGCTACGGCCGCTGCCCCCACGGCGCCTGTGGCCCCAACGAGCCCTGCCGGCGGCGTTGAAGTCGATGCCGACGGCCTGCCGTGGGATCACCGGATCCACGCATCGGGGGAAGGCGGCAAGCGACCGAAGAACGCGGACGGTCGCTGGCGTCAGAAGCGTGGTCTGAACGACGGGGCGCTCAAGAAACGCGTCGAGGACGAACTGCGCGCAGCGATGGCAGCCCCTGGTGCGGCCGTGCCCGCGACACCGGCTGGCCAACCCTCGCCTGCATCTTCGGCGGTTGTGCCTACGCCGCCGCCGGTCGCCGCGCCGATTGCCCCCTCGGCACCGCCGACCCCTCCCGCCCCGCCGGCAGCCCCCGCGGCTGACACGTTCGCCACGCTGATGGCCCGCCTCGGCCCGCCGATGACGCAAGGCAAGATCACGATGGAAGCGGTGTGCGCCCTGATGGCTCCGTTCGGCCTGAACGCCCCGGCGCAACTCGCCGCCCGGCCCGATCTGGTGCCGATGGTCGCCTCGGTGATCGACGCCGAACTGGCGAGGCTCGGGTGAGCGCGGCCGACTGCGTCATCGTGCGGGCGCTGGTCGCACAACACGGCACCGCTGCGGAGGTCGCGGCGTTCGACCGCCTCGTGTCCAAGGTCGGCGCCTACGAGTGGGCGCTGCCCATCCTCACCGGCGACGACGACCCGACCGCGAACAACCGCGCGTTGGCCCTCGTGTTCGCGATGGGCCGCGGGGCCAAGGGCTACGACCTCGTGCCCGAAGCGATGCGGGGTGCGCGATGAGCGGGCCCGCTACCCAACGCCTCGCGAAGTGGCGCACGCTGTTCGCCGGCTGGCAACTCGGCACGCGCGCCAAGGGCGACCCCGAGGGCGATGCCGTGCGCGACCACCGCGAGATCACGATCCTGCTGCGCGCCGAGATGAACGCGTTGCTCGGCCTGTTGGTCGAGAAGGGGGTCTGCACGGCCGAAGAGTTCACCGTAGCTCTCGAACGCGAGGCGGACCTGCTGTCGGCCGACTACGCGCGGCGCTTCCCCGGCATCAGGGCGGCCGATCATGGGTTGGAGTTCGTCCCGCACATCGCCGCTGACACCATGCGGGGGTGGCGCCCGTGAGCGCCCATTCGGTACTGGCCCCCAGCAGCGCCGGGCGCATCGTCCAGTGCCCCGGCAGCGTGCCGATGTCCAAGGCCTACCCCGAGGCCGGCGATTCGCCCGACGCGATGGACGGGGTCGCCGCGCACTGGGCCTGCTCGGAAATGCTCGAGGGCCGTCTCGTCGAGATCGGCCAGCAGGCGCCCAACGGCGTGTTCCTGACTGACGAGATGGTCGAGGCCGCCGACCTCTACTTCGACGACGTGGCGACCACACTGGCGGCGCACGGCCTGAAGACAACCGACGCCGCGATCGAGGCGGCCGTGTCGATCCCCGCGGTGCACGAGTTGTGCTGGGGGACGCCCGACGCCCGCGCCTGGGTGCCGGGGAAGATCCTGTACCTCTGGGACTTCAAGTTCGGACACCGCATCGTTGACGTGTTCGAGAACTGGCAGTTGATCGCCTACGTCTCGGGCTGCCTGTCGGGCGTGAACCTGAACGACCAGGAGGTCACGGTCGTTTGCCGGATCGTCCAGCCCCGCGCGTACCACCGTGACGGCGCGATCCGCGAGTGGCGCTTTAACGCCGCCGAGATCCGGGCGCACGTCAACATCCTGCGCAACGCCGCGCACCAGGCGCTGGCCGCCAACCCGCCGACGCGCGTCGGGGTCTACTGCCGCGACTGCACGGCTCGCCACGCGTGCGTGACGCTGCAACGGGTCGCCCTGAGCGCCTGCGATGTGGCCGGCGACGCCCAACCGTTCGACCTGCCGACGTCCGCCATGGGCACCGAACTCCGGTACCTCAAGCGGGCCGCAGCGGTCCTCGACGCGCGCATCTCCGGCCTGGAGGAGCAGGCGCTGGCCAGGGCGAAGCGCGGCGACCTCGTACCGGGCTGGCGCGTGGCGCAAGGCTCGGGGCGTGAGCGTTGGGCGCGACCGGCAGCTGAGGTCATTCTCGTGGCCGAAATGTTGGGCGTGAAGGTGGCCAAGCCTCCGACTGCGCTCACCCCGAAGCAAGCGATCAAGGCGGGCCTCGACGCCAGCGTGGTCGCCGCCATGTCCGAAACCCCACGGGGCGAGGTCACGTTGGTCGAGGACGACGGATCTCGGGCTCGCTCGATCTTCGGGAGGCTGCCGCGATGACCCTTGACGAAATGGAAGCGCGAGCGCAACGCCAACTCGACGGGCTCACCGTCAACCGCGATGCGATGGCCCGCGACGTGTTGCTGCTGGTGCGGTCGATCCGCGCCATGCAGACCCGAGCCGCCGACACCGGCGGCAAACCCTTCGCCTCGGCGTTCGACGACGTTCTCGGCGATATCTTCGGAAGGAAGCAAGGATGACCGCGATCGCCGAGTTGCAGCGTTACGTGCCGGTCACAGTGAGGGCAAGCCCGAAGGGCCCCTCGATGTGCAAGTGCCCGCAAGGCAAGTACGTCGTCTATCACGAAGCAATGGCCGAACTCCAAGTCTGGAAGAACGCGCTCTACAAGGCGTGCGGCGATGACTCAGAAGTTGTGCAGGCGGACCTCGATTCACAACGACCAACCGAACCGCAAAGGACCCCACGATGAGCCTGGACGAAGCCCACGCCGCGATCGTTGCCGCGCAAACGGCCTACGACGAAACGCGCGCAGCACTGCAGCGGGCGCAGGACGCCCACATGGCCAGCACCCGGGCGCTCAGCGAGGCCCAACGTGCGTTCGACGACGAGGTCAAGGGTCTGCGCTCCGGCGCTCCCCGCGACAGCGACTGGGGCGGGCTCAACGCGCGCAAGGTGAAGTCGTGAGCCCGCCCGCACCGCCGAAACCCGACCTCGGCACGTTGGAGTCTCGGGTCGTTCAACTGAACATCGTTTACGGTCAGCTCGCGGCTGAGCGCATGGAAGCTGAGCGCATGGAACACGAGGCCCTCGTGGCTTTGAAGGAAGCGCAGGCCGCCTTCGATCGCCACATCCAAGAGTTCCGCGAGTCGTTTCCCGGAACGACTCTCTGGGGTCGTTAAACGACTCTTGACGTTTTCGTTTTAACGACATAGAGTTCGCTCACCCCAACCACTACGTTCAAACGACACACAAACATGAGCAACGCAAAGACCATCCTCACCCCCGTTGGACGCATCGTCCAGGGGTCGCTCTACAAGGGCAACGACAAGGACGCCGAGGGCAAGCCTCTCGTCACCAAGTCGGGCCCGAACGCTGGCGCCGCGCGCCTCGACTACTACTTCGCGATCGCGATCCCCAAGATCGCCGGCCACACGCATTGGTCGCAGACTGACTGGGGCCAGTTGATCTGGGCCACCGGCCACGCTGCGTTCCCGCAGGCCGCTCAGTCGCCGACGTTCGCCTGGAAGGTCAAGGACGGCGACAGCACGATCCCCAACCGCAAGGGCAAGCGCCCGTGTGACCAGGAAGGCTTCCCCGGCCATTGGATCCTGTCGTTCTCGTCGGGCTTCCCGCCGAAGGTCTACAACGCCAACGGCACGCAGCAGATCCTCGAGCCCGACGCCGTCAAGCCCGGGTACTACGTGCAGGTCTACGGCACGCTGGACGGCAACGGCAGCACCACCCAGCCGGGCGTCTACCTGAACCACAACATGGTGGCGTTCGTCGCGCACGGTCAGGAGATCTACTTCGGGCCGGACGCCAGCGCCGTCGGTTTCGGTCAGAACGTCCAGTTGCCGCCCGGTGCGAGCGCAACGCCGCTGCCCGGTGGGTTCAACCCCGCGCCGCCGGTGCCGGGCGCCCCGCCTGCCGCCCCTGTGTATGCCGCGCCCCCGGCCGCACCGGTGTACGCCCCGCCCGCCATCCCGCAGCCGGCCGCGCCGGTGTACGTGGCCCCCAACCCTGCGGTGCTCGCGCCGCCGGTCCCGATGGCGCCGGTCGCGCCGCCCGCAGCCCCGGTCCGCCGCATGACGGCCAAGGCCGGCGGCCACTCCTACGAGACGTTGATCGCCGGTGGCTGGACCGACATCACGCTCGTGCAACAAGGCCTCATGGAGCAGTGAAATGGAAGTCGCAAAGATCAAGGACGGCAACACCTACCGCTACAAGTCCCGCAAGCACGAGGGCCGCGGCAAGTGCGTCGAGACCTATCGCCGCAAGACCGGCGACTGGGTCATCCTGCACGACACCAAGCGCAACGTCAGCGTTACGGTGCGGCCCTCCCAGGTGTCGTCGCGGTGAGGGGCGTCGGCGCAGCCGCGGTCCTGGCGGCACTGGCAGGTCTCGGGGGCGGCTTTGCCGGCGCCCTGACCCTGTTCATCACCGGGCGCTACCGCGGCCCGTGGGGGTTCTGGGTCGACGGCGCCAAGGTGCCCTGGCGGGAGTACGAGCGCCAATGATCTGCCCGCACTGCCAGATGGACAGCAAGTCCCCCGTCATGGAGACGCGTGCCGTCAAGGGCGAGGTCTTTCGCCGTCGAGGCTGCGGCCACTGCGGCAAGGCGTTCGTCAGCATTGAGACCGCCCCGCCGAAGCTGCGCATGCCGGAGGAGGCCTCGACTCACGCCCGCGCCGAGGGCTACCAGGCCCGCAAGCGTCCGGCTCTCACAACCTTGAATTGGAAGCCGCCGAAATGACAACGCAGAAGGAACGGGCGCAGGGCATATCCCTGTGGCTTCAAGACGCGACGCCGCAGCAGGTCGTCGAGCGCATCGCCGACTCCGAACTGTGCGCCTTGCTCTGGCACGTTGCGACGTTGCACATGAACCGCGAGGAGGTCGCTCGCGCCGAGACGGTTGCGCAGGCGCTGCTGGCCGGCGGCTATCAGGGGCACATCCGTGGGAACTAAGACCAACCCGGGGAGGTTCGACTGCTACACGGCGGCCGAGCCCGACGAACCGATGTTCATCCTGCTCGGGCGCGATCGCCACGCGGCGGCGCTGGTCAACCTGTGGGCGGCCATGCGCATGGGCGAGGAGGGGCCGGAGTCGGCGAAAGCCCTTGAGGCGCTCATGTTGGCTAACGAGATGCTCGCCTGGAGGCTGCGCAACCGACCCGACCACCCCGACCCGAGCGGCATCCGCACGCTGGCCAACGCACTGGCCGTGCTCGCCGAATTCAGCGGCGTGGTCGTCACCATCGACCAGAAGCCGTTGCAGCCGCTGGCCATGGGCAACTACGTGCACGACGTTCAAGTGCGTGTGAAGCGGAGTGCGACATGAACATCAACGTGTTGTTCGGCCTGATGGCGGCCGTCGCGCTGGTGATCGCCGGGGCCATCTTCGGCGACCTGAGCGGTCGGTTGATGTTTGGCGTCGGCTACCTTTACTGCCCGGCGGAGGGCGAGTGCTGGCCCTACCAGTTTGGCCGCGGCGTTCTGTTCTTCGGCGCCCTTTTGGTCGCTTTCGTCTTCGTCAAGCTGATCGACGAATGACCACACTTCCGCCGCCCCCTCCGCTCGAGGCCCTGCCCGCCGGTACGCGACTGCGCGCCGGCCTGGGGCACTCGACGGTGCTGCCTGACCTCGATTTCGAGACGTACTCAGAAGCGGGCATGGTGTTCGACCCAACGACCCAACGGTGGCATGGGCCCCCGGGCGCTCCTGGCTCGACGAAGGGCCTCCCCGTGGTCGGCGCGCGGATCTACGCAGAGCACCCGAGCACGGAGGTTCTGTGCCTCGCCTACGACCTCAAGGACGGCCGCGGGCGGCGGCAGTGGCGCCCCGGGCTGCCGTGGCCGACGGACCTGTTCCACCACGTCTGGCACCGCGGCTTGCTGGAGGCGTGGAACGTCGGGTTCGAGCGTTGGATCTGGGAACTCGTTTGCGTGCCGCGCATGGGCTGGCCAGAGGTCCATCCGAGCCAATGGCGCTGCGCGATGGCGAAGGCCCGTGCGTTCTCGCTGCCGGGCTCGCTTGACAAGGCCGGCGCGGTGCTCAGCACGAAGGTCCGCAAGGGCGAGGACGGCCGGCGGCTGTTGACCAAGTTCAGCATGCCGCGCAACCCCACGAAGACCGACTCGCGGCGGCGGGTCTACCCGATGTGGACGTTCGATGCGTCGATCGTGGGCACGATGAAACCGGCGCAGTTGAAAACCTACCAGCAGGACGCCAACGACTCGAACGCCCTGCTCACATACAACGACACCGACATCGCCGCCGAGGCGGAGATCAGTTCGCTCGTGCCGGACATCGAGGGCGAGGAGTTGGAGTGGTGGCAGGTCGACCAGGCGATCAACCATCGCGGCGTGCACGTCGACTCGGCCAGCATCGAGGCGTGCATCGCGGTGATCGAGAACGCCCATGCGCGCTACAACGCCGAGTTGTTCGCGCTGACGGGTATCGACGCCGCCAGCAAGGTGCAGCAGTTGCTCGGCTGGCTACACGGCCGCGGCGTGCACCTTGACTCGCTCGACGAGGAAGCGGTCGAACTCGCGCTCAGCAAGCCGTTGCCGGCGGCCGACCGCCGCGTGCTCGAGATCCGGGCAGCGATCGGCAGCGCCTCGGTCAAGAAAGTGTTTGCGATGCGCAACCGGACGTCGAGCCTGGGGCGCATGCACGACCTGTTTATCTACTACGGCGCTCGCACCGGCCGACCCACCGGCGAAGGTCCGCAGCCGACCAACAGCCCGAAGGCTGGGCCCGACCTGCAGCGGTGCGGCCAGTGGATCAAAGGCGCGATGGCCGAGGGCACGGGCTGCGGCCGGCACTTCCAACCGCGCCTGATGTGCTGCCCGTGGTGTGGCCGCTCAGTGCTGCCCCGCCAGCCGGCGGTGATCGAGTGGAACCCCGAGGCGGCCGAGGACGCGCTGCAGGTCCTGGCCACACGTTCCCTCGACTGGGTCGAGATGGTGTTCGGTGACGCGATGCACGCGATCGCCGGGTGCATCCGTTCGCTCTACAACGCCGCCCCCGGGCACGACTTGATCTCGACCGACTACAACTCGATCGAAGCGGTCGGTCTGGCGATGATCTCCGGCGAGCAGTGGCGCATCGAAGTGTTCCGCTCGCACGGCAAGATCTACGAGACCTCAGCCACGATGATGTACCGCATCCCGTTCGAGGACTTCGCCAAGCACAAGGCCGAGCACGGCCAGCATCACCCGCTGCGCCAGAAGGGCAAGATCGCCGAGTTGGCGTTCGGCTATCAGGGCTGGGTCGGCGCCGCTGCTGCGTTCGGCATGCCGGGCACCGAGGATGAGATCAAGTCGGACATTCTCGCGTGGCGACGCGCGAGTCCGAGCGTCGAGTGGCTCTGGGGCGGCCAGACGATGGGCAAAGCCGCCGGCATCCTGGACAACGCCGGCGGGCCGATGCCGACGGACAGGTGGGACCGCACGCCTTACTACTTCGGCGTCGAGGGCATGGCCACGCTGGCGGTGATGCAGCCCGGGGAAGAGTTCCCCGTCGCGCGCCTCGACGGCAGCGACAGCGACATCCTGTTCGTGATGCGGGGAGACGTTCTCTACTGCCGTCTGCCGAGTGGCCGGTACCTCACGTACCACCGGCCCCGCCTGCGCACCAGCGACCGCGGCGGGCTGTCGCTGAGCTACGAGGGAGCGAACACCAACCCCAAGAACGGACCCGTCGGCTGGATCCGCATGGACACGTGGGGCGGTCGTTTGGTCGAGAACATCAACCAGGCCACGTGCCGCGACCTGTTGCGCTTCGCGTGCATCAACCTCGAGCGCGCCGGCTACCCGGTCGTGCTGCACGTGTACGACGAGATCGTGTCGGAGATCCCCGAGGACTGGGGGTCGATCGAAGAGTTCGAGCGAATCGTCACCACGCCGCCCGAGTGGGCGCGTGAGTGGCCCATCAAAGCCCCCGGCGGTTGGCGTGCGAAACGCTACCGCAAGGGATAACCCTTCCCCTTTACGTAGGGTGTTGAATTATGTCGTTGAGTCGTAGTATGAGCGCAGCAGATCAATCGTTCGGCCAGTGGGTTGCCCAACACCTCAGGATAATCGCGGATCGTTACGACCCGCCCGCCCAACGACCGGATCTGACTGCTGTCGCCGCCCGACAGTTGTACGACGCCCAGCTTGCACTATTGGACGCCCAGGCGGAACAAGAACGAGCGTGCAACACCGTCGTCATGCTAGAGCAGCGGGTGGAGCGCCTAACGACGTTGGCGAAACCTCCGCAGGGGCAGGCCTCGTGACCGCGACGCGCCTGGTCGACCGTATCGAGTCGTTCTACGACGCCAACCCCGGCGCCAGCGTCACGACGCTCGAGGGCATGGCCCGCTGGGGGTGCACCGAACACACGCTGCGCGAATCCATGCGCGCCCTGCGCCGCCGCGGCGTGGGCATCCGCTGCGAACGGGTCTACCGTCGCCGCGATCAACCGACTGGGAGAACTGGAATGACCGTAGGCCTGATGCTGTTGGAGAAGCTGAGCGCCGTCCTGGCCACGCGGGTGGCCCCGATCTTTTTGCCGGGCACGAAGTTGGCGATCCTTGCCCGCACGCCCGGCGACGACCGCGCCGATGTGCTCGTGACGGATGACGACATCGACGACTTGATTGCCCTGCTCAAGCGCAGCAAGGACCGCGAGGAGGTCGAGCCGCCGCTCCGGCAGCCGACGCCGGACTCCCGGCCGTTGCTGCCACCCGCCGGCTACACGGCCGAGGAGTTGGAGCGCGACAACCCGTTCAACGCCTGGATGCGCCCATGAGCCCCAAGCAGATCACGTGCGCGCGGTGCCGCAAGCCCGTCGAGTCGACGTCCTGGTGGGACGACCACACTACGCGCGAGCGGGTACTGCAGGTCCGCTGCCACGGGGCGGTCGACGAGATGCGGTTTCGGCCCGACCGCCTGAGCCTCGAACAACTCCGGGCGTTCTCTGAGGCGCGAGGCGTGGCCTTCAC
>OFRO01000346.1_pt1 | contig 17183 bp, 16 predicted proteins | sample 1543091 | NCBI WGS metagenome assembly OFRO01 (sample SAMN07774217, study PRJEB24372) | wastewater metagenome | isolation source: Exp Tend NO 10WW | collected 2016-02
TTATACTCTTGAATAAATCCAATTAATCTTATAAATTCGTTTCTATCTGAGTTAATATTTAGGTCATAAGATTCTTTCGATTGATACTGGCCATTAGCATGGTCTACCAAAGTAGGCTTATTGGTTGTTATGTAGGATTGAATCCCTACTGCAGATAGCATTTCTTGTACTTGTCTAATTAAAGTATAAGAAGTCTGCTTTAACGTAATCCTATTATTTACTACAGATCCATTGGCAGTATAAAGACCTCGTAGAAAACCACATACTTTTCTAGCATCTCCAAAAAAGAACCTATCTGGAATAGTCCTATGAAAAGTAAAAGGCAATTCGTCTTTAGTTATAGTAGTTTCTATTTCATAGGCCCCTTTATGTAGACCCGGCCTATCTTTTACTAGTAGGTCTTTTATCTCACTAGTAAAGTAATCGCTGTCTTTTTCTCCTACAATAAGATAGACTAGATTATTAGAAGCCTTATGAACACTACCGTCTCCAATAACTAATCCATCCATAATGTCCAACGGATCCAGATCAAAGCTATAATGGGAATGCCCTTTGGCTACGTCGATAGAAGTCGCATCTTGCGCTTCTATCTTGACCCCATTGGAGACAACTCTATGGTTTTCAGTCCCTAAAAAGTGCCCGGCGGAAGTCTCATAATTAAAGACTTCTTTTACTCCTGTACAAACCTTATTCGTTACCCATGTCCAGTTCTTACCAGACCAAATTACAGAACCTATTCCTATATCTTTAAAGGTTCGAATTCCTTGAGGGGTTAAGACAGTAGCAAAATCAGGAGAGCATGGATTAAGACCCTTCACTCTCCGGTCTGTATTGTTCTTACCGTCACGAATTCTACCGTAGTTTCTGGCATTGTCAAGCCAGACATACCCCGGCTCACCGTTTATGGCCGTTCTAGTTGCAGAGAAGCCGTAAGGGGAACCAGCCGAGACGGCAACAGAGTTGTTGCTTGCCCAGCGCCTGTCCATTAGTTCATCAGGGAAAAGCTTAGGACTTTTAGCTAGCTGGTATTCTGTATCGTCTATAGGCCCAATACAAATCTGGGCACTTCGCCTAACATTCCCAGACACAACGCACTTACCGATATAGTTCATCATGTCTAAGATGTCAATAGAGGTAATCTTTTCGCCTATCCGATTCCTCAGTAAAAGGATAATAGAGTCTATAGCATTTGAAAGAGGTTCTGGCCCGGCAGAGACGCCACCAAACCCTTTAATTGGAGCGCCAGCAAGTCTAATTTGAGAGTAATCAATTGCCTCAGGTAGTGTAGTTTTACCTACAAAGGAATTGATAACTCTGGCTAGGACATTAAGCCAACCCTCTCTAGAGTCTTCAACTATGTATCTCTCACCGCTTGCCCATTTAGGCTGCCTAATCTTTATAGTCCCAGCCCCATCAAGGTCGAACCCAACCCCACCACCAAGCATGGAACGGTCCATCATGAATACAAATGGGGCTGCAAAGTCTGTAGAGATCTCTTCTGTGCTTACGAACCAGCAGTTCATTAGTGCTGCCGCACCGTGGTTGAACATATAGTCCGTGCCCATCATCCATAGGCCACGCCCCGGGGGGAGCCACTTGAACTCCCACATTTGACGGAACATTTCTAGCGCACTACGTTTAGCCTTATTGTCGCTCCACGGTAGACGCAGAGACTTGCAGTGATTCTTCTGGATGCTGAAGACGCCCTCTACCACACGCCTAACAGTCTGCCAGTACTCTTCCTTTCCTCCTTCAATGTCTCTACTATAAGTCCTTTTATATGTGATATAGGCTAAAAGGTTTGCCCACTTTGGTTGCTTATCAATGTAGTCTGTTAGGTCTGAATCGGACAAATGGAACGTGTGCAATGGGTGAGACAAAAGTTCTCCTAGGGAAGGTTAAGGGGTACAACAATTATTCGTTTGTAATCAACCAGTTGGGCGAAATTCCAAACCCATTTACAACAAAAGGAATATGATGCAAGAACTCTATTCGGACTACTCTATTAGGCTGTGATGGTCCTATTGCTACGATATCACACGAGTCATAATTAGGTGGGGTACTTCCTGCTCCGGGGGCAACCCTAGTTGAGAAACAATAAGGATTTAACCTATTGTAATTCGTATCCGCATAGGTCGGATCGTTAGTTATAGTATAAATAGCAGGTGGACTAGTTACATCAAGCAACATATATACCCCGCAACTAGTACCTAAGGCGCATATGTCTTTAGCCAGCCTAAAGTTTTTTGTGGTACAAAGGAAGGATTCGTCTCCTGCGTTGCGGAAGGTAGCAAAATCCCAGACTCCCGCCATGAAAGACTGCTGAAGAGCTTTAGACCGTCTAGTTATTTGATCGGGAAGTGCGCCGCCGTTCCAGTTATAAGAACGAAATACTTCCCAATAAGCCTGAAATTCATAACTGGGAAGCTCTACGGTATCAGCATCTATTCTGGAAAAGGTACCAACATTGAATCTAGTTAATTGCGTCTGTACTTGGGTCTCTATGGCCCCAGTGGGAACTAATAAGCGTGTTGTAGTAGTATTGGTACCGGAATCATAATATCTAAAAACACCTCCGTTAATTAGATATCCTAATAGCCACATGATATCCGCATCTACAGTGGGAGCAGTAATAGTTGAAGTAACAGGCAATAGGGAAGGATCAGGCAGGGCCACAGCAGAATCTATAGAGTTAAAAGGTGAACCCGTATAGAACTGATAGGCGGTTATAACTGAATCACCAACTACTACGTTCTGCAATAGTTTCATTTCACGGGCAGCAAAAGACGCACCCACCCATAGCCCACTCTCAGCACTAATGTCCAATATCCCTCTAGTGGTTCTAACCGATCTAGTGAGCCCACTGGTGACGTTCACAATCGAGCCTGCACCAATTCCATAGGCCGGGATGGTGCGGAGGGCATGGGCAAAGTCGAAAGCGTCTGCCGTGGCGGCATAGGCCGTTAGGTCATGCATCCTCATGACTCCATCGGCTGTCATTATCATAGCACTTGAGATAACACCGCCACCAGCCATTATACGCCTCCAGTAACTTGCATGATCCCGTTATACCGAGTCACAATAGTTTTTTGATCTGTCTTGATGCTTACCCCTATTCCTCTTAGTTTTTCATCTGTGACTACGGTATTGCATTCCTCGTTTTTGTCCTCGGCTCTGTACTCTAGGGTATAAACTTCTATATTAGCCCCCAACGGATCCGTATATTTCTTGGACAAATAACCATTGCGGAACAGCATGATCTGTAGGATATCAATACAGAGCCAATTCTGCGTAGTTAGCTTATCTCCTACGGCGCTTAATAGCTCTGGCAGAAAGATATCTACCTGCTTAGGGCTTAGGTTCACAAAAGATTCTGGCAGGGATAAAGGTTCATAGTATACCTTGCCTTCTACGGCATACCTTTTTTCCATTATTGCTGTTAGCGTTTCGAAATCTTTACCGGATACCTTAATGGAGTATTCACCGTCTACATACTCGATATCCGCTTCAGTCAGAAGGTGCCTAATATGGGCAACGTGCGGACCCCACATCTCCTCCTCTTTCCACTCCGCAGACCCCCATATCGGCAGTTGCCCTAGCTTTACCTCAGCCCTCCATAGAAGCCACGGGACAAGCCTGAGTCTGGTGGGAGATAGTTTGTCTACCCCGGGTGGCTTGCTCTTTACGGTATCCTTGGTGTTTCCCCACCCATCCTCCCTAGCCTTTTCAAGAGGCACAAGCTTATTATTTATAACGAGCATATGCTTATCGCTAACCCGTTCGTTGTGCCCGTTGCTGTTGAGGACGGAATAGAATGAGACTTCAGACCGATTAATAGCTCTAGGCTGATCAAATAAGAGCTTATCAGTTTTAAGGTCTACCGTGGCTACCTTATCTACGACGGAAAGATCTATGGCCCTTTTAAACCCGCTCTCAGTGAGTACTTCTGTTTCAGCTGAAATCATACGAGTTTAATCTCCCTACCGTCTGGTAGTACACAGCTACCATTTACGATAGAGATTAGATACTCCGTCCAGCTGGTAGCGCCGACGTATATTAGCGCAAATCCATGAGTCCAGCTATTCGGAGTACCGCCCACAGCATATAGCGGAGTGAGCTTACTCAGAGTTCCCGGGCAGAAAGCTTTGATCAACGCCCCTGTCCATGCATCACGACTCGCTTCCATCTGTTGCCTGTGGGTATGACCGAACACTATGCTTTGCGACCGCGACAATTCTAGATGAACACTTGCAGCGTGACGCGCGAAGGACCACCCGTGTACCGCTACTAACCCCCCAGTCTGCATCTTTGAACTCTGATTTACAATTTGGACATACCCTCTCCTTGCTCCTGTTGGAACTGAATAAGGTACCCAATTGAAATTCTTCCTCCCCTGACTGAACGTGCTTTTGGGGTTGATTAGTTCGTAGACTGCTGCCGCAGCACCACCGCTTCTTACTGCCCATGCTTCTATCCTCGCCTCATGATTGCCTTCAAGCATCCACGTTTGATTCTTTGTAAACTTTTGGATCCTATCTAGCATCTTGTTGATGGGGTCCACTTCAGTCTTCTTATAATCAGACTGTAAGAACTCATCTATAGTCCGCCTATCATGGCGAGAGAAGACAGAACAATCTGCTACGTCCCCCAACAGGAGGGTATTAGTCGGCTTCAATAACTCACCGGCCCTTAATGCTACCTCTAGAGCTACCTCGTCCTGTTCTGGGAAATGGATGTCAGGCAGGACTAACCAAAGTTGAGCCTTGGATTTATTTGGAGCGTTTATTACGAGCCTTCGTTTAGAGGGCACAAGAAGTCTCCTTATAGTGCAGCCACGATTTAACATATGCATTATCTTGTTTTGAAAACTCAGCGTGTAGGATTATATCTTCAGGAGCAAATGCGTTGTTAACCGCTCTGTCTACCCCTTTATACCCAAGATCGTCCCCTCCTATCCAGCCGCCTATTTTTACCTTAGGGTACCAAGCATCAATGTCCGCTCTAGCATCCTCATAGGAATGCCCAGCATCGATCCAAACAAAATCAATAGATTCGTCCTTGAACGTCCGAGCGGCCTCTACTGAGGAGCAGCGCATGGGATTTATCCATCGTTCAAACTTTTTTGTATTGTGAAGAAAGGTGGCGTATAAGTCTGCTTCCTTTGGCATTGGGATCTCGTCTGTCCTTTGCCAGTGATCTACAGCAAAAAAGGTAGTATTATGTTTGCCATATAGATCTAAATAGTAAGCCATACATACTGCGGATTTACCAATGAAGCTGCCTACTTCTACAAACACAGAATATGGCTTAGCTTGAGCTGCCATAAGCTGATAGATTCTAGCAAAGTTTGTCCACCCACCAATATCATCCCACGGCTTTTTTAGCACAATGATCCCTCCAAAATTCAGCAAAGTCTTTTAGTTTGAAAAAGATTATAGAGTCGTCGTAGTGGCTTCTTGGTGCATGCCAGATTGCGGCCGGTAAGGTACCATCGGGATTATTACTAGCAGATTAATGTAGAGTGAAAAAATTAGTAGAACCCGTGACTCTGGGAACCTTATCCAATCCAAATGGAAGTATTCTCGTAAAGACACTAACATCATTCTTCTGGTTGATCAAGTACGAGTTTTTTTAGTACTTTTTGAGCTGGCCAGTCCTTAAGGTACTCTGCGGCTCTATTTGCATTTTCAGGCGAATCCTTTAGATAAGCCAGAGATTTATTACACGACCAGCATAATAATCCTCTAACTCTTGCCCTTATTAGCCTCACATCTTTTTGACGTTCTCCTTTTTCGTGCTGATGGTCTACGCTTAACCGGATCTTAGCCGGGGGCTTTTTACAAATAAAGCATAAGCCATTTTGATACTTTAACAGAGCTTCGTATTCATTATTTGTAATAAAATAATTTCTAAGAAGATCATACTCTTTTTGGTTAAAACCGTTATTACCTTTAGTGTTTCTTACCCCTTCTGCAAGACATGCATTACAAATGTACTTATTTACTTTTTTACTACTAGTACAGAAATTAGTTTCTGTAAGTGCTGCATCACATCTTACACATCTGGTTTTGCATAGATCGCATATTTTTACTAGTGTTCCAGAAGGTTTATAGAACTTATTTTTGCATCTACTACATTTACGAACTCCTGCTCGTAAATGACTTGCTTTTTGTTGTGGAGTTTTTTTTGTGCCTTTAGTTGCGGCCCCTCTAGAATTACAACCACAACTTTTAGTTACACCACTTTTCAAAGAATTTCCTGTTGGAAACGATATGATTCCACAATCACACTGACATTTGTACTTTACAGCAATTCCTTTGCCTTGAATTAATCTTTCTATAGCAACAAGCTTTCCGAACCTTTGTCCAGTAAGATCCTGTCTATATTTACTATTTGTTTTGATTCTTGGCACTGGTCCTCTTTATCTGTGGGGTAAGTACTCCATCCACAATACCATATTCATACATCTGGTCCGTGTTCAACCATACCTCGGACTTAGCCTTAGTCTTCTTCTTCCAGTCATCTGCCGTCAGCTTACTATGCCGCTCTAGCAGCTTGAACATAAGATCCCTTTGGCGCTTAAAAGCCGAGACCTGAGCCCTTACCTGATCGTGGTTCCCATTAACCTCGGACAGGCTGGCATCGTGGATCATCGAAAAGGCATTGGGGGTGGCAGCCCTAACGGCTCCAGCAGCCAATATAAGGGTAGCAGCTGAGCAAATCTCCCCAGAGCCTACCGTATGAATAGGTACTTTATTCAGCTGCATAGCGTCGTATAGGTGAAAAGCGGCGTCTACGTCCCCACCGGGAGAGGAGATCCAAATGGTGATAGGCCTAGTAGCCAGAGAAGAAAGAAGATGAATAGCCTTAACCGCTTTCTCGACTGAGCCAGAATCTACCGGATCTGTGAAGTAAACTCTTCGCTTAACAAGGTCTACCCCATGTAGGAAGATCGTCTCGGTACGGACTTCAAGACTAATTGCCATCGGCAGCCTCCATACGAGTAATCCCACCCTGCTTGATTAGCTTGATCCTATTAGGGATCAGGTTCTTAAGGGAGTCATCATTGCTGATGAGAAGGATTGTTCCTCGCGTCTGCAGCTTCGTTAGGTATTCAACTACCGCTTCTGAGTTCTTACTGCCAAGGTTCTCTAAGGGCTCGTCCATGATCATGATGTTAGCACTACCTTCAGCCTTTAGCTCTGCTAGGTCAGCTAAGGCTAGGTTGATAGCGAACCCTACAATCTGCTTCTCGCCCTTGGACAAATAAGCAAAACTCTCACCGCCGGTCTTGGAGATCACTTCGATAGTAAACTCTTCCTTTAGCTCCCCCGAGGCGAGGCGCTTTACCGTATTGAATCTAATGTCGAACTGGCTGTTGGCAAGGCCCGATAGGTGGTGCCTCGTTCGGGCTGATAAATACCCACCTACCTTATCCAAAAGGGATAGCTTAATGTCCCTAGAGAACGCATTCTCCCACCAGCCATAGGCATGCACCTCGGTTTTCTTAATACTAACCTCAGCCTTTACGGTATCAATCTCCTCATTTAATTGTGCCAGCCTTGTTTCCATCTCTTCTAAACTAGCTGTATGGGGGTTGATAGAATCAAGAATATTATCCCGTTCAGTAGCTAGGGAGATAATCCTGTCCTTAATCACCTCTACTTGGAATTCTTGTTTCTTAGTCACTAGTTGCGCTATGTTCTTTAACGCATCGGTAGCAGCCTTAATAGTAAGCTTGTACCTGTCTATGTTCTTTCTTATAGGTTCATTTAATTCTAGTACCGCTTGTTTTATATCTTCTGATTCTTTAATCGCGGTTTCAATAGTACCACGATGATCGTTATATAGTTCTAATTGTTGTTCGTAAATGGCGAGAGCTTCTTCCTGCTTTAACGACTGTTGGCAGGTAGGACAAACAGTAACAGGTCTACTAGGAAGCTTTAATCTGGCTAGCTCTCGCCGTAAAACTTTCAACTGTTCCGTTATACCAACAGAGCAATTAGGAGCATAAGCGGCTTCTGCTTCTTCTAAGAGCTTGGTTGTAACATCATATTCTGCAGCTACAGCGCCAAGCTCTATCAGCTTTTGATCTATTAGAGACGTAGCCTCACTAGCCCTTTCTAGAAGCTTTTCCTCATTAGCGATCTTACCTTCTACTTCTTGTATATATACTTTCTTAGTGCGTTCCCAAGCCGAGGACTTGGTAATAGTCATTGCACGCTGGGTAGTTACTTCATTAAGGCCTGCTTCAATAGCCTTTGTTTTGCTTTCCACCAGCGCAAGGCTATTTGCGGAATCCTTCTTGGCTGCCTTCGCCTTCTCTGCCCATTCAGAGAGTTGACCGATGGGGAGAATCTCCTCAAGGACTTGCTTCTGGGCGGTAGGAGAGAGTGCAGCAAACCAGCCTTCCTTCTCTTGTCCAAAAACGCAAGTATTCACGAACGTATCAAAGGTACGCCCGAGAAGCCTGTCTAGTATTTCTTGGGTATCTATCTCTTTACGCTGGGAGAGGTCAATGCCGTCTACCCGGCGCAGCGATAGACTGTTAGGCCTACGGCTGCGCCGGGTGACGTATTCCCCCCCATCAACACCTACGAACTTTATCTCTACGAAGGCTGATTCTTTAGGGACGTGCCTATTTGCTACCGAGTCTCCCTTTAGCCCTTCAGCACTACGTCCATAAAGGCCCCACAGTATAGCCCTATTCGCTAATGAACTTTTACCGGACCCGTTAGAGTCTTGTTCATCCTCCGAAAACCCGGTCACCAGCAATAAGCCACGATCAGCAATATCGATAGTGATAGACCCTATAGAGAATATGTTCTGTACTGTGAGGCTGAGTAGCTTCATTAGACCGTAAGGTAAAGAGTCCTAGTCCGGCCGTGCTTCTCCTCTGCGCCTACGGGCATAACCTTACCCTGACGAACTGCATCACACATTCGGCCTGCGACGATGTTTCGAGACAGACCTAGCTTCTCAGCAACTGCAGTTGCAGACCGAGGAACCTTGCTGCAGGCCTTTAGCACCTTAGACATATTTGTCTTACGAGCGGAGGCTCCTGCCGACTTGGCGGGTGAAGTCGTCTGGCGCTTGATTCCCGTACTCTTCCGAGATCCTGTTGAGATCGAACCCGTCTTCTTTGCTGTACGTGTCATTTACATTCTCCTTGCTTGTTGTTTCATCTTCAAGGTCAAACTCTACTGACCTTGCCCCTTCCTTTAGAAGGGCTTCCCTCACATCATCCAAAACATTCTTGAGTTCCTTGTACTTACCGATGACCTTAATCCATCCGTCTTCTACTTGAGGCTGGAACTCTAGTTGCTCGTACTTCAGAGTCTTGAAGTAAGGAGCCTTGGTGGGGATTTGAGTTACGCTTACCCCAGTCTCGCTTACTTCAACGTCCAAGAATCCTTTAACGCTTCCTGCATCCCCCCATGTTAGATGATTCAAATTACCTACTACCTGTAGATTAGGACTGACAATCTTCCTCTCATGGTAGTGGCCAGTGAAGGTCATTCGGGTATCCAGCGGAATCATGCTGGCGTTTAGAAGCTCGTTCAGTACGAACCCACTGCCCATTGGGGTACCGGACACCCCTTGATGCATGAAGATGATACCCTTTCGATCTTCTGCTGTCAATAGGAAGTCTTCAAGCTTCTTTAGATTTTCAGTATAAGATAGAAAGAACAGCGGGAATTCATCACCTTCTTTCGAAAGGTTTCTTTCTACTACCAAGACATTTGATGCGCTAAGGATCCTAAGGGAGTGTAGGAATCCCACCCTATCCGCATAGTCGTGGTTACCTATTAGAGCGGTTAGATGAACGTTTCTAAAGGATAGATCTCTTAGGAACTCCTCTGTAATCCATAGTGCCTGTGCTGGAATTTGTCCGTGAGTATGGAACCAGTCTCCACAGAAATAGATCTGCCTTATATCATTATCTACAGCATATTCTGCTATACTTTTTAGACAGTTATGTTGATCTATGATACGGCTGTTGAATCCTTTAGAATTAACACTAGAGTATTGAGCCCAAGGGTGGAGATGTAGGTCTGAGAATACTAGGAAACGAATTTGCTACTCCTTATTCTTCAATCTAATCACTGATGCCATATGATTAATCAAATCAGAATAGCCTTTAATATCATATGCCCTAGGTGCCGTAGCGGCTAAAGCATCTCGCGCGATTCCCCACACGTCTTCGGGCGATTCCCATGCTTCTCCTCCATCCTTGCCACCCATCAGGTCTAATATGTTAATTAAAGCCTCACGCAGAATAAGTATCTGTTTCTCTAAGGAAGCCTTATCCTCTCCCGGGTATTCATCATTCTGCATTGGCCTTCTCCTCAGGCCCTGCAGATAGATAAGGGAAAATATACCCACCGGCAATAGCCCCGATATAGAACTTGTGGTACATCTCAGTCTTTCCTCCGTTTTTATCTACGATATCATCAAAGTCTGAGGATTGGAAGTTCTCACCACCATCTACTAGGGTATAGATTTTAGACCCCTTGGTGTGCTTCACCATGCCTACGTTGGTCATAGCTTGCAGAAGGGAGCCATTAAAATCATAACCCCCTTCGTTCAATAGTGCAATATCAAACTTAGGAAACCGAAGAGGCGCGGTCTTTACTTTCTCCGCATTGATCTGTACCTTCTGCCCAATGCGTTCTTCACCTTCCTTTAGCTGCCCTAGAGCAGCCAGTTCAATCCGGGTAGACGCGAAGAACTTAATCGCGTGCCCTCCAGCAGCCATTGACTGCTTACCGTAGCCGGTAGTTTTAGCAATGGCATGGTTAATGAATAGAGTGGTAATCTTAGCCTTAGCTAGCCGAGGATTAAGACGCCTTGCCATTTTACGAATAATCCTAGCGTCTGTGCCAATTCGGTCTGCATCTGCTGCATCCTTACCGTCGTTCTCTTCAGAAGATACTCCGGTAATAGAATCAACTACGCATAGGACAGGCTTGGTAGCTTTTGTACCCTCTACAGATTCAACTAGTAGCTCTAGCCAGCGCCAAATGTCCTCAATAGTATCAGGACTAACGATCTTGAATCGTGGATCCTCTACGTTTACGCCTACCCCTTTAGCCCGGCTAACATCGAAACAATGCTCAGCATCCTGCCATAGTACCGCGCCACCCATCTTCTGCATTTGAGCAACTGCATGTAGAGCTAGAGTAGTCTTGCCTGATCCTTCGAATCCAAAGGCTTCGATGATTCGACCGACCGGATAGCCGGGACGACCTAGAGCAAGGTCAAGCTCAGGGATACCAGTAGGAATACCAAAGGGTACCACAGAGGAAAGGTAGGGATCAGTAGCCATATGAAGTGAGCCAAGATGCTCATTCTTCTTCGCCACCTTTGCCATGTTATTCCATACGTCATCAAAAATATCCATTGGATCCTTTCAAAATAAAAGTAGGGCCTCTAGGACCAGCCCTACTAGGCAAGGGGACCGCTCACCCGCACATGGGGGTTTGCGCCTAGACTTGCTGCAGGTAAAGTAAAGGAGATGAAGCTAAAACTTTACCTGCTTACTCTGAAGTTCCTTCTGCGCTCTCTACTGGTGAAGCCGGAGCGGGATTAACGCCTAGCTTTGACAGGAAGTCCATAACGTTCCCACCGCCACCAGTATTGGCTGCTGCCATCGCCTTGATCATTTCCCCAATATCAAGAGCAGGGGCCGAAGGTTCAGCCGCCTGAACGTGGCCATCCCCCCTAGGCGCAGCGAATTCAGTAAAGGCATTGTTTACCGGGGCAGGACCAGTAGGAGGTGCTTCTCCTTGCGGGGCATTTCCATCAAGCCATCCGGTCTCGTGGATCAAATCAACCACTCTCTGCAGTTCCTCAGTACTGGACGCGGTGTAAACCTTGTCTAGGTCAGGCAACTCCTGCGAGAACAGGTCATGACCCTGAGCCTTTAGATGGGCACTAATGTCCAGCGTCTGCTGTGAAGGCTTGAGGCTGTACTTCGTATCGTCTACCTTAGTACCTTCACGGGTGATCTCAAAGTTACGGCCCTTAGCAATGTCCGTAATGTCCGCCCATCCGTTGGCTTCATCCACGTCATAGTCCCGCAGTTCCTTGGCAAGCTTTACGGGAAGAGGGATCGTGACGATCTTCCCTGTAACATCCTCAGGCTTAGGCGAGGAAAGGATAACGGCATTCACGTAGATGCGCTGCCTAGAGCGGAGCTTCTTTGCATTGTTTACGTTCTCCGGCCCTCCCTTTTTGTATAAGTTTCCGCCCATACGATAGATAGGATCATCTTGTTCCTGATTTAGTCCCCGCGGCGAGATCAACTGCTTGCCTGAGGGTAGCGGCAGACCATCAAAGAAGTACTCGTTTACTTCCTTGTACCAAACCCCGCGCTCATTGAACGGAGGCAGGATACGAATCAAGGTCTTGCCCACGGGGAACTTGAAGTAGTTCCCACGTCCAAATTCCATACCACCACTGACTGCTTCTTTATTACGCTTATAACCAAATGACATTATTTGTACTCCTAGTACGATTAGTATAGCTTACGGATTTCTGCTGAATGGATATGAGTCATGGCAATTAGAATATCTACCTTACGTTTAATTGCATAGTACCATGACTCTACTCTTAGTTGCTTGTATCGTTTAGATTGCAAAACCTCCCTAGCCTTTAGAACTGTTGGATCCATATTGAAGCGTTCTTTGATTCCCGCCTCAGTTAGTTTGATCTCGCCGTGCCTGATACGCTGTGCCGTAGAGGCCTCGACTGCGTTTACCATCATCTCACACCGTTCTACTTCTGCCTTAAGGCGCGCAGCACAGTCTCCATAAGTAGTAAGCAGACGACAGATATTAGTAAGGTCAGGGTTGATATCGGCATCGTTGATTTCAATATCCCTTGCGATGTCGAATGTATAAGGCTTAGCCTGCCATCCGTCCATCGTCATCTCTTCAATCTCAATGATCTCTGCCATTATCCCCCCCTTGAAAGAAGTATAGTACATCTGTCTATCACTGTCAAGCTGCCTTGGCTTCTGCCTCACACCAGCTATCCCCAACTCCAATTTCCCACGGGAACGAATACCCATCTAGCTCAGGATAAGGCCGCTCACAGATTTTCTTCAGCAGCCCACAGAACCAATCAACATAGTCGGCTCGTACTTCAAAGGCTAGAGAGTCGTGAACTGTGTTAACGAACCTAATTACATGCCGTAGGCCAAGCTCTTTTACTACCTGATAGATAAGGCACATGCTCCTATTCGTCATAGCCCCGGCCGTACTCTGGATAATAAAGTTTACGGCCTCCCGCTCAGCGTGCTGTCTGACGTACTTATTGTACGCATTAAGTTCCCCGGCCATCCTACGGTGCTGGCCAAATGGAGTAACCAAGACTCCATTGTTTAGCCTAGCCAAATTAGGTACGTCTTGAATATAGGCTGAGATTCCTTGATATAGGCTATGGAAACCAGCCATGAATTCCTCTACCTGATGCAGAGGAATAGGGAGCATCTTCTTGGTCTTATAATCCTCGTACAGCTGCTTTTGGGAAATCTGGTAACCTTTAGAGCCGAAGATCACGCCGAAGTTAATTGACTTACCAATAGCGGACCTATTATGCTTGCTGACCTGATCTCTTTCTATACCTAAAGCCGTAGCAGCAGTAGCCTTGTGTACGTCTACACCATCACGGAACATTTGGAGCATGACTTCATCCTTGGCAAGGACGGCCATTACCCTCAGTTCTACCATGCTAGCGTCAGTATAGACGTACTTCCACTCATCAGTGACACCGAAGATATCTCTAATTGTTAGCTTTCCTGCCTTCTTTCGTTCCTCTTCTGTACGAGGAATTTGATGCATAAGCTCTGCCGAGAGCCTACCGGTTTTGGTGGCAGGGATCTTGAAGCCAAACCTAATTCGATCTTCATGGTCCATGCCATTTATGATCTTATTGATATAGGTTCCGGACCATTTAGTAACAGTACGATACCTTAATATGTCCTGCGCGATTTCTACGTCCATCTCGCTAAGGGTAATCTTATCGGTGGAGTAGCCAGACACTTTAGTATCGTTACGGATCTCCTCCTCCAGCCCTAAGGCGATTAGGGCGTTCCTTACCTGATCCGGAGAGGAAGGGTTGAAGGTAGGGTTATTTGTAGTGGCCCTAGTCTTTACTAATAGGTCTTCCTTTTCCTTAAGGAACTCAGCCCTTAGATTCTCGGTCTTATCTCTATAGATCCTATGCCCATTCCAAGTAGCCTCAGCCAATGACATAATCATGGGCTCTTTCTCTTCCCAGTACAGCTTGGATAGAATAGGGCTTAGCCGCTGCAGATACTTTAGAGCCAGCCTATACGCATTCTGTGCATCTAGTGCCGCATAAGGATGCAGGAGATGGTCCGGTACCCAATCATAGGTCTTATTCAGCTTTTTACCGTGCCCACAAATAGCTCGGATCTCTTTGCTGTAATCCCCAGTAGCAAACTCAAGATCCGCTAGATACTCAAGATCGTGCGGCGGCGCTTCAAATAGAAGCCAATGGAGGATCATAGTATCCACCAGCTTACCCTCGATCTCTATACCTAGGTTCTGTCTAGTTACCAGTAGGTCGTACTGGAAGTTATGAGCTACTTTAAGCCCTGTTTGCCGTGTGAATACTTCTCGGAGTCTCTTATAGACGTGGGCTTTCTCATCGTTATTCCAAGCAGGACGCCACTTATAATCAAGACCGTCAGGATCATGGCGATATATAGGTATAACAGCACAAGCGTTCTCCTCTCCCCACGCAAAGCTATAGCATATGTTGGGATTTTTCCACCAATCTAAAAAGCCTTCTGTGTCAAATGACCACATAGGAGCAGCCAATAGCTGATCACATATTTCATCTACGTCCTGTACTGTCTCAGCTACTCTGTAGTCTGTGAATTTTGCCGCGGCTCGTCGGATAAGAGGCGTATCTTGCGCTTCTTCCCACGCGAGGATGTAATCATGTACGAGTCTTGCCTCAAGCCGGGGGTTCGGACTATAGAGGAAGGAAGCAGGATCGACAGTGGGGATGCACTTATATTGGAGATCGGCGTCCTCTTTAGCTTTCGAGTATTTCTTTTCAAAGACGTTCCCCCTAATGGCTGCTAGCTTACCTGTCTTATCTAGGTTGAAAGAGGCGAGGGTTTTCTGCCCCACCAATAGAACCACATTAGGCTTGGCCCAATTAAGCTCATCCTGCAGGTAGTCAGAGCATGCGGCTATTTCCCCGCGGGCAGCTGTCCTCCCCTTGGGGGATACACACTTAGTCTGATAAGTGATGTAAACATCCAGCGGATCAACACCTGCCTTGTCTAGGTAATCCAAGATCCTTACTTGAGATTGTCCGGAGAAGGGGAAGCCAGCGCGGTCCTCATCGAACTTGGGAGCCTCTGTCAAGATGAATAGAGAGTACTCCCTTTGCGCGCAGCCTAAGCATCGACGCTTATGTTCGGCCTGCAAAATGCAAGCCATTGAATGCCCGCGATGTTCTACGCGGCGACACTCCAATGTCCCCAACTTGCATTTAGGGCTTCCACCTTCTTCCGGACGGCAGGACATTTAAACCCCTTTAAAGCTCGCTAGTGCTGCTTCAAAACCCTGCTTAAAGCCTACCTCTTCTCCGTTCTGCCATCCTATCTGATATTCTGTTGAGTAAGCAATGGCCATATCATTAGCCCCGGCTTCATACCCGGCTGTGTACATCTCCTTACCCTCATAAGCACATTCTCCACGTCCCTGAATAAGACCGTCCTCATACCCATCCTGATACGAGGCATCAAACTCTTCTTGAGAATACCCTTCCCCGGCCTTACCGTCAGCATACCCTTTTGTATACTCATGTTCAAGGGCTTTAACAACATCAGCCAACTGATCCTTAAGCGCATCCAATTCATCATGAAGCCGAATAAGGTCTACCTGCATTTTGATAGAATTAATCATGAGCCGTACTCCTTAGTATAGACAATACGTCCGCAGTTGTCACAACGAATATCAATTGTACCTACAATATCTCCGTAATCCCCACAAGATGGACAGTCTCCCCCACCACTAATATATAGATTATCTGACATATGGGCAGTCCATGGGGCATTACACCACACACATACAATTTTGATTTCGTTATGCGTTACTTCCTTACGGTCTTTAGCGTCCATCTTCCATTTTTGTCTCTGCTCCATAGCTAATGTCCCCTTTCCTCATGGCATCCAAGGATGCGCTGTAAGCCTCTTTGACCCAAGACAGGCTGTGGGAGTCGGGCTGGCCTGTGATCTTACAGGCAATCGCAGCGACGCCCTCTTTCCGCAGCTTATGAACCGCCTTCTCGGCTGCTTTGTAGCTGCCCTCGTCCCACATTAGCACAACCCGTTTGATCCTGCTACGAACAATAAGACCGATCTGGATCTCTGACAAGTGGCTGCCAAAATTAGAAGCTGCCGGAAGGCCTAAAGACCTATAGGCGATAGCATTAAATGAGTTCTCTACCAGTAACAGGTCATCCCACAGTCTAGCTTCGTCCCAGCCGAGTAGAAACTGCATGATGTTTATGCCCTCAGCGTACTTATACCTAAGGCCCATGGGGATTTCCCCCCACCACTTCATCCTGCCAATCCACTGAACTAATATGTCCTTGTACATTAATGGGATATAGACCCTCTTACCGTCATAGGTGAGGCCCCAGCCGAGTATAGCAGAAGTTGATAGGCCCCGCCCCATCACCGCCTCTGTGGCTGCCTGATCACAGGTAACCAGTTTTCCTTTATGGTAGGCCAGAAGAGGTTGACTGGGAGGAAGGATTACACTAAGTTCAGGCTCCTCTTTGGGCTCATCCTCTTCTAGTTCGAATAGGCCCCCTTCCCCGTCCTCTGGCCCGTGCCCTACAAGCAGGACTAAGGACTTTAGTGAAGGGCTTTTATGGCAGGAGTCTCTATGACAATGACCCTTTTGTTTGTACAGGTTAAAGTAGAAGCTACTGTGCCCACAATAAGGGCAGGAGAACTGGGTCTCTCCGTTCTCTCTAGAGACGACACCGGAAAATGTCCGGCTCAGCCACTTAAGAATGTCACCTGCACTGCTCATAGGGATAATGGTAGGATTTCTGGCGGGTACTGTCAATCTCCTCTCATACTCTCCTCTTATATATCTATATACTTAATATTGTTCTATCTGTTA
>OFRO01000347.1_pt1 | contig 17142 bp, 8 predicted proteins | sample 1543091 | NCBI WGS metagenome assembly OFRO01 (sample SAMN07774217, study PRJEB24372) | wastewater metagenome | isolation source: Exp Tend NO 10WW | collected 2016-02
AGCTAATTTATCCAGAAGACTACTAGAAGACAAGAATCTACTTCTAAATCTAGTTACTTCCAAGAGTATAAACCAATACTTAACAGATACTATTATTTCTATGATAAAGTCTGGAAAGAAAACCCCAGACTATAATAGTACAAGTAGTATATCTAAAACTACTAAAATAGTTTCCGATAAAGTCACATTAGTACTACCCAATAGAACTAATGGTGGCAGTTTACCTATAGTTAGTACTCCTAAGAGTGTATTACCTTCAACTGTCAGCCTTTTAGCATTACTTAACGCTAGACTTTTTGAACAGATTCAAAAGAACATGGGAACCGGAAATGAAATAAAGGTACTCAACTTTAGGTCTGGCAGATTTGCTGAGTCAGCCCGTGTGGAACGTATATCACAGTCTAGAGAAGGAATGGTTTCAGCTTTTTATAGCTACATGCGTAACCCCTATGGGACATTCTCAGAAGGTGGAAAGCAACAGTACCCACGGTCGCGAGACCCTAAAGCCTTGATCTCTAAAAGTATTAGAGAGATAGGTGCTACTATGGTAGGTAATAGAATGAGAGCCGTACTAGTATGAGCAGAAGAACCAGTATTGTAAAAGCAATCACAGAAAAGTTAAAGGTAATTGACGGTACTGGTTCATATAAAACCAATCTATTCGCCAATAGTTTTTCTAAACTTAAATTTTGGGATGAAGTCAATGACTTTCCCGCAGTATACGCAGTAGCAGGTACCGAATCTAGAGAGTATATGCCAGCAGCATTTGCTTGGGGCTTTCTAAACGTATCGTTAAAAGTTTACTGCAAAGGAGAAGACTCTCAAGTAGAACTCGAAGAGCTTCTAGAGGATATAGAGAATGTACTAGATAGTACTGTAGGTCGATTAGTATACGATACTGATAATCAGTATGAGACAGCAGAGATATCTATAACCTCCATTACAACCGACGAAGGCTTACTAAGCCCCTATGCTGTGGGTGAAATGAACCTATTAATTAGGTATCAGATAATGTAATGAGATCCTGTACCTCTTAGTACAGGGCAATCGTGTCAACGTACCAATAACAGATAATTATCTAGTTTAGAGTATTACGATACATAAAAATTAAGGAATAGATAAATGGCAACATTCAATCTAATACGCAATAGTCGCGTATTCTTCACTACTTTAGTAGATGCCACCACAGGTGTTATTAATACTGGTGGTACAATTACTAGTAGCAATACTTTCGAATTACAGGTTCTAGACGGATTCTCATTTAGTCAAGGTACTAACCAAGCTACTATTCAGATTTCAGAATCAGGTAATACTCCTACTCGTGGACAGCGTTCATTTAATACTGCATTAAATGCAGTTGACTTTAGTTTCTCCACATATGTACGTCCTATCAATAATGCTACAGTAGTTTCTGCTGAAGAAAAAGTACTATGGAATGCACTAATGTCTGCCGCTCCTATTGATACTACTGGTACTACATTTGCATCTACTACATTATCAAGAGCCACTACTCTAACTAATGTTGCTACTATTGTTAAGACTAGCACTGATATGACAGCTGCTGGTTTCGCGATCAATGACTGGGTTAACGTTAAAGGAGCCACAGGTACTAATGCTGAAGCATGGAATTCACAAGCTCAGATTACAAACCTACAACCTAGTGCTACTGCTTGTACCACTATTACCCTAGCCTACGCGGTTGCTCCAGTAAATACTGCAACTACTCTTGCTACTGGTGCTACTATCGCTCTATGGAAGGGTGCTTGGGTTGCTCAACCTGCCGCAGGTTCAGCCGTTACCCGTGCTCAGGCCAGCTCAGCAGGTTCTAATAAGAATCAGCTACAAAAATTCGGTATGTACTTCCTAGTAGATAATCTACTATACGCTGTAGATAATTGCGCACTAGATCAAGCGTCTATCGACTTCGGTCTAGATGGCATTGCTACTATCGCTTGGACAGGTAAAGCAACTGCCTTACGTCAGCTACCTTCTACAGCTGTTGTTTCTTCAGCTAATCCAGCTGTATTCTCAGGAGCAGGTAATGCCACGGGTACTGCTGCTGCTAAGGAAACTAACGCTCAATACATTACTAATAAGCTATCATCAATGACGCTTATTGCTGGTATTCAGGGTGTTACCTCAGGTACTACATATAGTATTCCTCTAACTGGTGGTAATCTTACATACGCTAATAACATTAACTATGTAATTCCTGCTAACTTAGGTGTTGTTAATACAGCAATCGGGTACTTCACCGGATCTAGAAATATTTCTGGTAACGTAACTGCGTACCTAAGAACTGGTACTACAGGTTCAGCTCAGCTACTCGCCGACATTTTAGCAGGTACTGCAACTACCTCAGAAACCAAGTTCAGAATGCAGATCGAAGTAGGCGGAGCATCTAATACTGTTCACGTAGACTTAGATATTAAGGGTGCGGAACTACAAGTTCCATCAATTTCTACTGGTGACGTTATGTCAGTAACTATTAACTTTACGGCTCAAGGTTTCGACCCAGTCCTAGCAACTAATACTTACGACCTAGCACAAACCAACGATCTAACAGTTACGTACTACGCTTAATTGTTTTTTCAACCTCCGCGGCTTGATCACCGCGGAGTCTTTTTCCAAACGTTAATAATTATTTAAGGATAAAAATCCATGGCAGATACAAGCCTATCACTAAAGTCACTACTAGTACCAAGTAAGGCCGTAGAGGTTGAATACCCAGGGCTAGAGGGCTTTAAAATTGATGTAGTATTCCTATCACGTGAGACTTTAATCGGTATCCGTAAGAAGTCTACTAAAACAACAATGAAAAATCGTCAACCCATTGAGGAACTAAATGACGATCTATTTTTACAATTATATGTAAATGCTTGTATCAAAGGCTGGAAAGGTCTAAAGCTAGCATATGTAAATGAGCTAGCTCCAGTAGATCTTGAAGGTCAGGATATGGAATCTCTACTTCCATATAGCCAGGATAACGCACTTTATTTAATGAAGTCATCTTCTAACTTTGATTCATTCATCAGCGATACAGTTGGTGATCTATCAAATTTCACGAAGAACAGTACGTCCGCTTAAATAAACAACTTGCATCTTACTTCGGAAACAGCGAACTAAATGTTACCAAAGAGGTATATTTAGAAATGTGTGAAATGATGGGCAGCGAGCCTATAGAAGATGAGATGCCGGTTGAGTTTGACGATCTATATACCGATGTGCAACAAGCTATGGGTATATACTACAAACTGAAAGATGAATGGGATACCATGAATGGTAATTACTTAGGTAAGAACTACGCAGGTATACTAGACATATTCGACGTACTGGAAGTACCTAAAGAAGATGTTAGAACGATGTTTGACTTAATAGGAATTATTGACGAACATAGATCTAAGGTAATTAGGGAAAAGAAACCTAAAACGACATAACAAAAAGCCCTCTATGGTTATCTATAGAGGGCTTTTTCATTTTATGGTCTTATTAAATTTAACCATTGACATTATATGACCTCTATGATATAATAAGGGGTGATAAAATAAGTACGTGCATTATTTCGGTAATCTCACGTTAGATTGCTAGCAGCGGAGAACACATGACAGCAAATAATATTAACATTGGTATCAACGTTAGTTCCAACGGCACTACTGATGCAGAAACTAAAAAGGCAGAAGCACTTAGTAAGGCTTTGGCCGGTGCTGCTGCATCCGCTTCAAGAATTCCTAAAGCTACGGCTGCCGCAAGACAGGGAGTAGCTGCATCTAATAATCAACTAGATACTAGCGGAGACTCGGGTAAGTCGCGCTCTTTAGGTGCAGGTACAGGAGCTGCATCGCGTGACTTCGCTAAGCAGGCTTCTGGTCTTGGCGGGCTTGTTCACGTCTATGCTACATTCGCTGCTAATTTATTCGCTATTAGTGCTGGTTTTACTGCGCTATCAAAAGCAGCTGACGTATCTAATATGGTTAAGGGTCTTGATCAACTAGGTGCTTCTAGTGGTAGAGCTTTAGGAAGTCTAGCTAAACAATTAGTATCTGTCACGGATAGTGCTATTTCTCTACAAGATGCTATGTCTTCAGTAGCACAGTCTAGTGCCGCAGGTATTACTTCTAGTAATATTCTACGTATGGGTGTAGTAGCTAAACAAGCTTCTCAAGCTCTTGGTAGAGATATGTCAGATGCATTAAGTAGATTAAGCCGTGGTATTACAAAGATAGAACCAGAATTACTAGATGAACTTGGTATCATGGTAAAAGTAGATCAAGCATCTCAGAACTATGCTAGATCATTAGGTAAATCAGCTAGCTCCTTAACAGACTTTGAAAAGAGACAGGCTTTTGCTAATGAAGTATTAACACAAGCTGAACAGAAATTTGGATCTATTAAACTAGACACTAATCCTTACCAAAAGATTTTAGCAAGTATTCAGAACTTAGCTCAGTCAGGTTTAGAGTTAGTTAATAAAGTTTTAACTCCTCTGATTAATACTTTATCTCAAAGCCCTACAGCTTTAGCAGCTACGTTAGCTGGTATCGGCATTATATTACTTAAACAAGCTTTACCGGCAATTACTCAGTGGAGAGAAGGACTAAGTAAAGCTGCTGACGCCGCGCGTAATGCGGCTATTGAATCGCAAAAGCTAAAACAAATAAAGGCTATAGAATTTACAGATAAAGAAGTAATGGCAGCTGCTGAAGCTAGAACTGCTAGTATCATTAAACAAAAGAAAGCGTATGAGGATTTAAAATTAGCAGCTCAGTCTGGATTTATACAAAAAAATACTAATGCTTATAAAAGTGTTAATAATAATGATATTACAGACGAAGAAAAGCTAATAGATATAAAGAAAAGATCTGATAAATTAACTAAGGAATTATCCGCTAGTAGTACTACTTTAGCAGCTTCGGCAATAGCACAGAAAAAAACAGAATTACAACTATATACTGAAATAATAAAGGCTACAGAAAATAGAGTAGCAGCAGTTAAAAGATTAGATGATATGGAAGGCGAAGTAGCTAAGAAGGGTGTAGCTAGACTACTAGATATTCAAAATATAAACAAAAGAATAGCAGATAAAGCTTCCGCTAAAGCACTATCATCAGGTATTATAAGTAAGGCTGCTGATAACGCTACAATTATTGGACCTTCCGATGCTTTCAAAAAGCTAATGGCAGATATATATTTAGCTAGAAAAGGTAAGGAAGAGTTTGACGGCACTCTTAGAGATACTAAACCAATGTCTCTATTCAGCGCATCTATAACAGGTATTCGTGGTACACTTGCTATTACCACAGCTTATGTATCAGCCCTTGCTACAGCTTTCTCCAATATATTTATAGTAGTAGGTATTTTAACTACTGTATTTCAATTACTGAACTCGTGGTTTAGTAAATCTGATAAAGAAGCCGCAGCTTTTACTGATAGTGTTGATAATGCTACAGCAGCAATAGATAGTTTAAATAGAACTACAGATGCTATCTATAAAAAAGATCCTGGAAAAATGTTTGATACTATAAGTATTCAAGCATCTGCCACCGCTATTAATGAATTAACCGATGCTTTAATAAGACAAAGCGATGCTATGTCTAAATTAGTTCCTAATATGAATACTTGGGAAAAGGGTATTGATAATGTAAAAGACTTACTTGGTTTCGGAATCGTAGATAAAGTAGCCACTGGATTAAAGAATAGTGCAGATGCTACCTTTAGAGCAATTACAAACTCTAAAGAATTAGATAACCTAAAAAATAGACTAAGTAATATAACCGGAAGCACTGTTACTAGTGGTAAAGATCTAGAAGCCTTCTTAAAACCTTTATCTAGAACAGATGCAGCTACTAAAGTTAAGGCTATAACAGACGAATTTAAGGCTACTAATAGAGTAATCAGTAATAATGCTTCAGAACTTACTAAGTTTGATTCTATTATGAAAGATACTACTAAACAAGCTCAAGATATTAATACATCTCTAAAATTAAGTGATCCTTTCTCTAAGATAGGAGCTAACCTAATAGGTATGGGACAGCAATTTGAAGCTGCTTTAAAACAACCAGTAGATAGTTTACAGTCTATTATTAGCTTACTAGATAACCCTAACTTAATAGGAATATTCCCTAAAGATTCAATTAAAGGTATCTCTGCTTACTCTATTGAACTAAAGAAATTAGCGGTAGATTTAGATACTGCTAGAAGTAAACAAGATAAAGCTAAGGATAGTTTTGATAAAGCCTCTACCACTAAGGTAGTAGGAGTTAATGCTAGTGGTAGAATTACTGAAAAAGATGCAGCAAAAACTACCTTAACTAACGCTGCCGCCGAAGTAAGTTCAATAGAGCAAAAAGTAGCCACTAGTACTAAAAAAGCTAAAGATATATTAGGGGATGGTAGATTATTTGAAGCCGGACTTAAAAATCTACAAGTAGGTTTAAAGTTTGCTTTTGAAAGTGCTGCTATTGCTGGAGCACAAGCTATCAACGGAGTATTAAAATCAATAGGTATTGATACATCTGTAGAAGATGTTAAATTAAGACAACAAGAAATAGCAATTAGACTAAAAGAAATTGATTCTAAACAAACATTTTTAAAAGCCCAAATAGAGAATACTTTAGAATTAAGAAGAAATACTTTAGAAGCACGTAAAACATTTCTAGAAAAAGAAATGTCTGCCCCAGGTGTGACAGACAGTAAGATGTCTAAGCTTCTTATTGAACAGGTTTCTGTAATGGAAGAATTACAGAAAACCATAAGTGCCAAGGGTGTGTTGGATGGTGGCACTAAAGCTATTATGGCTACCTTAGCTGATACTAAAAAGAGTAAACCTTTCGCTGATTCTGTAGGTATAGAAAATGCAACTGCATTGCAGGGAGTGGCTGCTCAAAGAGCTCCATTATTAGCTCAGTCCGCAGGTTTAGCCCTAGAAGCAAAGGTAAAAGAATCTGAAAGAATCTATAAAAAGAGATTAGACCAGAAAGATGTTGAGATAGCTATTAATAAAATACTTGTTGAAAGTTTAAATATATTCAAAGATATAAATACTTTCCAATCTGAATCATTACTAAAATCTACACAGGATGCAGAAAGCGCTAAAAGTAAGTTAGCCTATGAAAAAGAAAGCATCTCTATTGAATCACAATTAGCTTCTGTCCGTATTGCAGTTGCTAGTAAAGTAGTTGGTAGTAGCGAACATAAGCAAGTAGTAGATAAAGAAAATCTACTAATTTCTAAACAAACTACTCTAGAAGAAGATAGACGTTTAGTTGTTATTTCAGAAATTCTTAAAAATAGTAAAGCATTATTTACTTTACAAGAATCTAATCTACAAAAGCGTTTAGATTTAGAAAAGAGACAATATGAAGCTAGTAAACAGGTATATCAAGCTCAAATAGACCTGGGACAAGCAGAAATATCATTAGCACAAGCTAGAGGTATTGTATCTGAAGAAGAACTAGCTAATAGAAAAGCTATTCTTGATATTCGCAAGCAAGAGTTCGATAGAGCTTCTGCTTCCAGAGCATTAGAACAGGCCCACTCTAAAGAGTTACGTCTAGTAGATTCTAATATATCCGCACTTCGTAAAGTAATTAGTTCAGTACCTGCAGATAGTAAAGAAGCTACTAATGCAAATGCTGCTCTAAAAGAAGAACAAGATGCTAGAGCTAAAATAGTAAAGACTCAAGAATCAGAAAGATCTTCGTTAGAAGCGGTTAATACTCTAAAACTTCAGGGTATAGAGTTAACTAAACTTCAAGCAGTTGAACAAGCAAAACATAATGAGTTGGTAGATAACCTTAATTTCTTAACAGAGAATCTTGCAGGTTCTTTTGGTAAGATGGGAGAAGCTATTGGTTCTGCTGTTACGTCTATTCAATTACTAGCTGAACAAACTGACAAGTACAATAAAGAAAGAACAGCCGCTCAAGAAAAGCTTAATATGATTGAAAATGATCCGTATAGCACTGTACAGGATCGAGAGAAAGCAGCTAAAGTAGTTGCTAAACTAGACGAAGATCAATATAAGCGTGAACAGCGTGGAATGATGGCTACGGTATCTGCTACTAAGAAAATGTTCGGCGAAAAAACCGCTGCATACAAGATTCTAGATGCAGTAGAGAAAGCAAATCATATCGCTTCTCTAGCTCGTATGGCACAACAAACCGCCGAATTCTTAATGCAAATTCCTACTTTTATAGCGGGGGGTGTATCTAAGATGTTTGCTCAGGGTGGATTTGCTGGGTTTGCTGGGGCCGCTGCGTTTATTGCACTTATGGCTTCGTTAGGTTTCTCTGGTGGTTCTGCTAAAGCACCAGCTGGGTTTACTGCCGAGGAAAACCAGAAGGTAATGGGTACTGGACAGACCTATAAGGAGTCTACTGACGGAAAACCAATAACCCGTGAAGGTGGTGTACTAGGCGACCCTACCGCTATGTCTAAGTCTATTACTGATTCAATTGAACTTCTAAGTAAAGAAGTATTCGGTCAAGTAAGTCCACAGATTAGTACTATGATTGGTTACTTAAAAGGTATCGAGGATAATACTAAGCAGCTAGCTAAAAGTCTGATTAGTACTGGTATTTTTGGAACTAGTCCACTAGGTATTAAAGAGTCTTCTTCCAAGAGCTCGGGTGGATTAGGAGGATTAGGAGTACTATTAGGACCATTAGGATTATTAGGTGGGTTATTTGGATCTAGCTCAACTACTATCGAAGACCAAGGTATTAAAATTAAAGGTACTTTTGATTCTATAAGTGAAGGCATCGGTCAATTTGATCAATTCGTCAATACTCTTACTAAGTCATCAAGTTGGTTTGGTTTACGTAAGAGTTCAAGTACTGATACTGCATTAGAAAAATTAGATCCTTCCATTCAGAAAAATATAGCTAATATATTTAAGTCCGTTAATGGTACTTTAATTTCAGCTGGTGTTGCTTTAGAAGGTACAGGCACTAGAGTTGCAGATATTATTAAAGAAATTCCTATTGAAATAGATGCTTCTTCTAAGGGGTTAAGTGCTATTGAATTTGCTAACAAACTAATTAGTGAAATCGGTATTAACTTAAATGTGGCAGCTAAAAAAGCTTTCCCATATATGGAGCAATATGTCCAAATTGGAGAGGAATATTATACTACTGTAGCTAGAATAGTTAAAGAAGGCGAATCAGTTAATAGAGGGTTAGATATGCTAGGCATGTCTATAATCTCGCTAAGTGATACAGCAGAACAATCTATAGCTAAACAACAAAATGTTATTAGTAAGTTCTCTGGTGGTATCGATGAGTTTACTTCCTCGATACAATTCTTCTTTGATAATTTCAAAACTGATTCCCAGAAAACAGCATATTATACAAGACAACTATCTGACGGACTAAAGGCCCTAAATATTAGTACTATTCCTACTAAGGAAGGGTTCACTAATTTAATAGAGTCGCTAGACCTTACTGATGATAAACAAGCAGAACTATACGCCGGTTTACTTAAACTAGCTCCAGCAATGGAAAAAGTAGCTGCTGCTACTGAAAAGCTAAGACAAGGCTATCTATCACAACATATCAAAAATCTACAACTTGAAGGTAGAGCTACAGAAGCTCTAGCAGCTGCTAGAGAGGAAGAATTAAACAACTTAGATCCATTACTAAGAGCGGGCCGGGAACTACAGTTCCAACTAGAAGACCAGGCCAAGATGCACAAACTAGATATTGAGTTAGCCTCAGCTAGTGGACGTACTTACGAAGCTCTAGTTGCTACAAGACTCGACGAGTTAGCTGTATTAACTGACTCTGAAAAAGTAATGAAGTTATTGGTTTATAAAGCTCAAGATCAATTAAAGATTAATGGTTTACAACTAGAAGTATTAAACGCACTAGGTTTCGCTAATGACGCGTTACAGCTTCAGAGAAAGGCAGAACTTGCTGCTCTTTCAGAAGAAGAACAAGTATATAAAAAGAGAGTCTATGAGCTTCAAGATTTTGCGAAGACTCAGAGCCTTGAAATTGACCTTATGGAAGCCGCTGGAGACACCACAGGTGCTCTAACTGCCAGACGTAAGCTGGAATTAAGAGGACTCTCTGCAACTGATGCAGCTTTAAAATCACGTATTTGGCTACTACAGGATGAAAAGAAGTTAATGGATCAAAAGTTATCGCAAGAAGCTAAGATTTATGAACTACTAGGTAAGTCTGAAGAAGCACTACGTATTACTAGAGCACAGGAACTAGCACAGCTAGATCCACAGCTAGTAGCTAATCAGTTATATATTTACGCACTAGAAGACGAAGCAGCACTAAAGGATAAGTTAAAGACAGCTTATGATAAGGAAAGTACAGCTCTTAAGGATACTACTAGTAAGACTAAAGACTTTACTAAGACTTTGAGAGATTATAGAGACTCTCTACTACTAAGTGATAACTCTATCTTAACTCCAGCACAGAAATATGCAGAAGCTAAGAGACAATATCTACAAACTGCTGCGATTGCTACTAGTTTAGCAGTTACAGACGCACAGAAACAAGCTCAATCAGACGCAGTAAGTAAACTACCTACAGTATCTGATAACTTCCTACAAGCTTCCAGAACTCTATATGCAAGTTCAGATGCTTATACAGCAGACTTCAATTCAGTACTAGAAACGCTGGATAGAACTGCAAGCTACTTCGATGGACAACAGTCTACCGCAGAGAAGCAGTTAGGTCTAATGGAAAATGATAAGACTATTCAGGAAATCATTCGTGATAATACTGGATCTGTCAAAGATCTATTAGCTCAATATTTAGCTTCCGTTACTACAACTGAAGCAGCTAGACAAGGTGCAGCAGCTGCTGGATCTAATGCTGCTGGTGGTACTTTTGCAGCTCCTACAGCTAGTGCTGTAACAATGGATGCTTCTGTAGATACTACTGGAGTAGGGTATGTTAAGGGTAAGGATGGTTTCTCTGGAACTATAGCGCAAGCCAAGGAAGCTTTCTATAATGCTCAGAAAGCGGGCTCCACAGATAAGCAACTATATGATGCAGTAATTCGACAAGGATTCTCATCTTCAATGGTTGATACTATCTTAGGTCAGCCAGCTGGTACAGCGTTACAATGGGCAATAGATAGAGGATTCCCTAAATTCGCAAATGGTGGTGTAGCAAACGGCTTATCTGTTGTAGGTGAATTAGGTCCTGAACTTGTTAACTTCGGTAAGCCTAGCAGAGTTTATTCAAATGACCAAAGCAATTCTATGTTTGGAACTAATCAAGAGTTAGTTAAGGAAGTTCAAGCATTACGCGAAGAACTAAAGCAACTAAGACTTGAACAAAATGAACAAACTGGAGCATTAATTAGATCTAACTACGATGCAAATCGTATTAACTCTGATGAAATTAAAGCAGCCACTTTAGATGCAGCTAATGCAGATAAATGGAATAGAAATGCTATTCCTAAGCTAGCTTAATTGTGAAAATCCCCCTAATTAGGGGGATTTTTTACGCCTAATTAAAAATCTACTTGACTGGTACTACCTGACATAGTATAATATGGTAAGTAAATATCAGGGGGTAGAATGTCTTACTCACAAGCATGGTTAGAAGATCCTACAGCGATCAGAGCAATATTCGTAGAAGTTACTCGCCAAAAGAATTCAGGTGGTTGGAGTAGTGAGACGTTATACCTATCAACAGTAGGATATATCACTACTACGGCCGACATTAGCTTCGATGCAATTTTAGCGTCCGGAGTAACTCTGAATGAATCTATGTCCTTAGATGGGGGAGTTAGTTTCTCTTTCGGAGATATAGAAGTTCTAAATCCTAATGGAGAGATTGACTCTTGGTTAGATAGTAACACGTATGTATGGGTTAATGGGGCTATAAAGATCTATATAGGTGATCCATTTTGGAATACCACCGATATAACAGATTTCAGATCTAGTTTCAAGAAAGTATTCGATGGATTAGTGGCGGATATTGGTGTTAAGAGTAGAGATAAATTAAGTATAAAAGTACGTGATAAAATGGAGAGACTTAATTCTACATTAACAGAATCTAAATTAGGTACTTATGGAACTTGGGGGGCTAGTGCTCAACCTAACAAGGATACCATTAAACCACTAGTATTCGGTGAAGTATTCAATGTAGAACCTATGCTTATTGATCCCTCGTTGTTAAAGTATATGTTTAACAACGGTCCAGCAGAACAATTAATAGAGCTAAGAGATAACGGCGTTCCTATTTACACTTCTAGTTCTGTATACTCCGGTAGTGGAACTAGACCCAATGGAGCTACTGTAGACCATAGCGCAGGCACTTTCACTTTAGCACACCCATTAGCTGGACAATTAACTGCTTCTATACAGGGAGTCAAAGATAGTATTAATCTATCTACTGGAGCTACTACTGGTACGTATAGTAATGGTATAGCTACGCTGGTAGCTTTAATAGTTACTCAATATGGTAAGAGCTACACTCAGTTAAGTGCCTCAGATATAGATCTTAGTAATTTTTCTTCTTTTAGTGCTGGCGGGACTCATGTAGGTATTAGTATTACTGGCGGAGAAAATGTACTATCAGTATGTCAAGAATTAGTTAACAGTGTCGGGGCTCAGCTATACTTCAGTCGAGACGGATTACTACAAATATTAAGATTAGGATCTGGGTTTTCAGGATCCGGCGTTAATACAATTGATGATACTGATATTATTCAACATACCCTTACTATTGCTAATAGATCAGAAGTAGTAGCGGCAGCCAAAATAGGTTATTGTAGAAATTGGGTAGTACAGGAAGGTCTACTAACAGGTATTCCTGATGCACATAAGCTAATGTTTGCAACAGAATGGTATACAGAAACCAGTGTAAATGGTACTGTTAGAGATAGGTATAAACTACATGACGATCCTCAACAGAAAGATACATTACTAGTGGATTCCGGAGCAGCCGCTTCAGAAGCTAGTAGAATACAAGGATACTTCAGTACTCCTAGAACTATATATAAGTTTACTGGTAAAGCTAGGCTATTATCGTTACAGCTAGGTCAGAACGTAACGCTAATTCATAATAGATTTGATCTATATAATAGTGGTTCTGGTAGAACCGGGCAAGTATACTCACTAAGCCCTAATTGGTTAAATTCTACAGTAGAGGTAGAGGTAATTATTTAATGACTACTATTGTAAATGATAGAGATATAGCCCTACAAGCTACAGACCCAAGACTAATAGCTACTAGTGTAGCTATTAGTGCAGATGGCGCCTCTTTTATTAAGACTAAGAATGGTGGCCCTGTAGCACCTACAACCATTACTTTAACTGCTAATACCACGGTATTTAGTAGCCCAACCTTTTCCTGGGAATACGCTTTAAGTACTACACCTAGTACTTGGGTGTCTTTAGGTAGTGGTAGCACACAAACTCTAACCGGTAGCACTATTGCCGGATTAATTAGCACGGCTTCTAGCATACAATATCGAGTTACCGCAACTCAGTCAGGGTATATTACTGCTAGTAATACTTTTATTGTAACTTATACAAAAGAAGCAGATGAGCCTATTGAAGTAAAAATCTCAAAAACTGCTACAGCTATTCCTGTAGACGCTTTAGGTGTACCTATTGCTGGTGCTTATGACAATACGGGTACAGTTATAACTGTATCTAGAGGAGGAGTAGCCTTAAACTATAATGCCTCTTCTGGAGCTAATACATTTTATATTTCTAGTACTAGTATATATCCATCTACCTCTATTACATTGGGGTCTTTAACTGGGTCGGGTACTGCTGCTACATACGCAGATATTACTCATATGAGTTCTAGTGTTAGTACTTCTACGGCTACCTTTAATGTAACTGTAAGAAACGCCTCTGGGACTACAGTTACACCTAATTTTCCTGTAGAACAAGCTTTTACCAAAGTAGCCGGAGGGGCAGGAGAAGACGCCTATGATATCAGATTTGATAATGAGTCTAGAATTGCGAATTGCGAATATACTGGTATACTTAAGTCTGGTGTACTGCCAATGTATGGACAAACATATGTTACTAAGGGTGGATTAGATATTACTACAGGATATAGCGTAGTATACAGCGTAAACTCTAATTTAGGTATGTCAGGAGCTTCAGTTAATAGTAGTACTGGTTATGTTACTATGACTAATCTTACAACAGATGTAGGATATGTAGAGATAAAAGCTGATATAATACCCACAGGTGGTGGTCATTTATACGCATACAGAAAACTATACGTTCATAAGATAAAAGACGGAGCTTTAGGCGCTAATATTCATATTTCTCAAACCGCGGCTAATTATGCCTATACAGATGCTACAGATACTGTAACAGATACTACGGCGTATTCTTCAATTACATTTACTGCTACAGTATCTGGTATAGTACCGGAACCTACAGTTACGTGGTCCGCTAAAGCCTATGATGTTAGTGGCACTGAACTATCTCCAGGAGGGGCGGCACTATTTTCATTTAGCGGTAATACTGCTACCATGACTCCAGCACAATTTGGAGCCAGAGGTAATCCAACTACAAGATACGTTATAGTAACAGCATCTTATAACTCTGGTTTTCAAGTTATGAAGGACATGGGTATCGTTTATAGATTAGACGGTACTGGAGACTATGGAGTAGATGTAACTAATAACTTCTTTTTTACTTATCAAGCGGATGCAACAGGTACAGTTTCTTCTGCCGAACTAGCTAAAGAAGCCTGTATAGCAAAAATTATACGTCTAACAGATAATACCTATGTAACTTCTGGATGGACATTCAATGTAAGCTGTACTAATGGTGTAGCTAATATCAATGGATCTATTAGTGCGTATACAGCGGGTACGGATCCTGTTATTACTTTAGCCTCTATTACCTCTGGTGCTACATCTGGCATTATAACAATAACTGCCACTAAGAGTACTTTTCCTACCACTATAGGAAAAATAGAATGGGAAGTACACTCTCCAGTAAGTGACGGATACACTCACTATTTTGATCCTAAACAAGAAATAGTATTAGAAGTAGATGCTAATACGGGAGCTGTTACTAGCTATGCGGATGCATTTACATATATGAAAGTACTCAAAGGGGGTCAGGATGATACAGCTAATTGGTCATTTACTAAAGTAGATGGCCCGGGTGTAACATCTAACCTATCATAATATGCCAACTAATAAAATATCTGTAACAGATTTTTCGAATACTACAGGTAATGCTATAGTATTCGGGACACCTACTACGTATGCTTGGCCTAGTACTTGGTCAGGTAGAATCCCTATAGGTAGGTGTGAGTATGGTGGTGGAGTATTTCTATTTTTTGCATTATCCACTGTTTCTCCTTATGACCAAGTTACTGAGGTAGTTAGAACCACAGACTTTGTTACATTTACTACACATAGTATACCTGCATATGCCTCCTCAGGAAATGCAGGATTCTTTAGAAATACAGTATATACTGGATCTGGATTTATACATAGATATGGTGAGTCGGGTAACGGTACTTCTACTAAGGTAGCTATTTCTACTAATGGTACCTCTTGGTCCGCTATAACACTACCAGGAACTGCCCGAAACTGGTCGGATATTGCTTATGGCTCAGGAAGAACTGTACTAATAGACATGTATGGTAATAATCTTGTATATTCTGATAATAGTGGTGCTACTTGGAATACAGGTACAGCTCCAGCACCTACTAGCTACATAGCTTGGATATGCTATGGTAATGGAGTATGGTTAACAGGTAGGTATTCTGATCTAGAAGTAAAAATATCTACATCCGGTATTGGAAGTTGGACTAATGTAACTATGCCCGCTGATCTAGGATCAGCTATTACTAGAGTTGATTTTATAAAAGGTAAATTCGTTGCCTCTGCTTACGGTAGTTCAAAAATAGCTATATCTTCTGATGGAGTAGCTTGGACAGTAGTTACTGTACCTTGGAGTGCTAGTCCCATACCTGTATCTTCTAACTTAGTACTATATAATAATATGGTATATACTGCTACCGCAGGATATACTGGAGCTGTATACGCCTCTAGCGATTTTATTAACTGGAATAGAGTAACATTATCTGGTGGTGATAGCTATTTAGTTTCAAGTTCAGGCGGATCTTCCACAGTAGCTAGTAGGGCGGGATTTCCTAATGGAGTTACGGATTTCTCATCTTTAGGTTACTTACCTTTATTTGGTGGTGGAGATACTTCAACCTTACACTTTAGTAAGGGTATAGTATCTCAAGCTGCGGTAGGTGATTCTTCCGTTATATACGTTACTGCTACATCTATAGCAGGTGTAGCACCTCCAGTTACTAAACAGCTTATAGTTCGTAAGGTTACTACTAATGCTCCACTTACTACAATTAGTGCATTCCCTGGGTCTTTACAGCTAGTTTCTACATCAGATGGTGTTGTATATGCTTCCGCGTATACAGGAGCCACTATTACTTTCACAGTATATAAAAATGGTATAGAACAATCAGGATGGGGGTTTTCAACAGTAAACGATACTGGATTAACTGCTACTATATCTAGTAATACACTTACTATTACTAATTTAACTACCGCAGTTGATTCCGCATTTGCAACTATTACAGCTAGTAAACTGGGCGAAATAAGCATTGTTACAAAAGTTTTAATTAGTAAAAATAAAACGGGAGTACCTAGTGGCATCGTAATAGGGGCTAGTTACTCAGCATTTAGTACTACTCAAACTAGTATATCCTTGAAGTTTCTTACTAATGGATATTTTCAAATAAAATATGGATCTGGTTCATATGCTAATGCAGGATTATGGTATAACCCGCCTAATAATATATCCCCACAAGGGGGTAATTATTGGCTTAATATGACTTATTCCTCAACCACTTCAGATACTTTAGTACCAGATGGTAGTACTTCATTAGCTACGTGGGAACATATGAATTCAGATAGAGAATTTAGTCTAACTAACTCCGGATCAGGTAGTCATATTGTAAATCTATTTGTTGTAATCTCCTTATCCAGTACAGGCAGTAACGCAACAACAGGTACAGGAATACTACGTTTAGAGGTTTAATATGGCTACTAATAAGATTACTATTACTAATGTTACCTCAAATACAATAAATACAGGTGGTACTATAACTACTGCCTACACCTTTTCTAGTTTCCCATCTGGATGGGTTAGACCAA
>OFRO01000348.1_pt1 | contig 17124 bp, 24 predicted proteins | sample 1543091 | NCBI WGS metagenome assembly OFRO01 (sample SAMN07774217, study PRJEB24372) | wastewater metagenome | isolation source: Exp Tend NO 10WW | collected 2016-02
GTAGTGTCGGATAGTAAACATTATTCTTTTCCTTTCGGTGTATTAGCTTCTACCTGTTCCGGTGTAAAATAGACTGCTGAAGCTCTGCCCCATTCGCTACTTTTTCCGTCTGTATCTGTTTCGTATTCATTCGCTGAAAATTCCCATACTGCTAGTTGTCCTTTTTGTCCTTTCATTACATGGTAGCCACGCAGTAGCCATTGATTGTAAGTACCACGCTCCCAGTTTTCCTTGTCTTGCTTCGGTAGAATTGCAAACATATCACGCTTCGCAAGCTTCTTAAACTCCGGCTTCTTATAAGTTCCGGTGTGGTATCGCTCCGGCTTTCCACCTATAGCAGATAGTACTTCTTTCCACGCTTCGCCATGCCATACAGCCTTTTTTCCGGTGTTGTTCTGCTCCGCTATAGCGTGGGCTAGCTCATGCTTTAAGATCTGTTCTATTTCCGCTTCGTCCGCAGTGTCAATAAAATGATCATGCATTACAATCTTATTGCTTCCATGCTGATAGTATGCAAGCTTGTTCCCATATACCGGATCAACAAACAGATCCGGAGTAGTTACTTTATAGCCTAGTTCCCTAGCGTCTTGGGCTAGTTTCATTAGTTCCTTTTCTAGATCCGGATAGTTTCCATTATCGTCTTTATACATTTCGTGATCCTTTCATCTTTCGGGCTTTATATGCTTGATAGTCTTTATAATTCATTCGGGGCTTGCTTCGTACAATTTTTACAGTCATTAGAATGATCCTTTCAATTCTTGATAGTCTAGTCCTAGATCGTCCGCAGTGTCGCTACACTCTATGCAAAAGTCTTCTTCTATCTCTGTTCCGCAAAATATACATTCCATGATTAAAAATTCCCTTCTATGTAGTTTCGTAGCTTCTTGATATTAGCGTCTGTATCTCTATCATTAGAGAATTGCAATATAACAGTTCCAGATCCGTCTACTAGATCCTCTGTAATTCTTTCTCGGACAAATTCCGGATAGATTGTATATTCACTACAGATATACTGAAAAGTACTTGGGCTTATTTTTATAGTTGTCATAGTGTCGCTCCGCATTCTCCGCAGATTCCGGATTCCATAACAGATCCGCATTCTTCGCAGATTAAAGTTTCTTCTTCGTTACCAGATGTATAGATATACTCTGCTTCGTAGTCATTCATAGCGTAGTTCCTTTCATAGTTCTTATTGCTATACCTCTATTGTAGCAAACAGATTCCATTATGTCAAGTACTTTATGCATTATCTATCTAGTATAATACTCGGATCAGTTGCGGAAGAAGAAGTAGCCATATTTAAGCGTATGATATTATTAGTATATGGAAGATACAGAAGTAACTATAGTAGATCCGGCTTCGCCACTTGTACCGATTGCGGAAGAAGAAGTAGCCGTATTATCAGCAGAGGAATTAGTATTTAGTAGACTAGTAGCTAAGGGATATAGCTATACTACGGCTTATAGGAAGTCTTTTCCGGCAGATAGTAAACTCAAGTATGATACGATCAGGCGTAAAGCTTCGGAACTCGCTACAAAAAGTAGCATACAAACAGAGGTACAGACTACAAAACAGCGTACAGCACATCTAGTCCGGATCGCAGAGGATAGATTAGAGGATATTTTAGTCAATGATTCTAGTACAGCAAAAGGGAATAAAGTAGCAGATGTCGCTATGTTTATGTATGATCATGCAAACGGTAAAGCTATTCAGAAGATAGAGAGTAGATCTGCTCATGTATCAGTAGTCTATGATCTATCAGGAACAGGTGAAGAAGTACCGCTAGAGATACAGGAACAGCTTAAAAAATTACAAAAATAGAATTATATATTATAGGCTATCCCCCCCTAGTACCCCTGTTTCGCAAGGTACACAACCTCTGATATATATATAAATACACACCCCCCTATATACTTCTCCATACACACACTTATCCGATACTAGCCCCCTATATCTGGATAATTTTTTACTGAATATACCCCCCATTTGTACAAAAGCGTACAGAAGTGTACAATAGTGTACATGTATCCTACACTAGAAGATTTAAGAAAGATCCACGAGTTTGAAGGTACTCCGGAAGAAATGGTTGAGTATCTTCGTTCTATATGGGAATACGCTGAATGGGGCTTTAGGATTCGGAATGGACGTGATAGTTTGAATAAAGCATGCGTAAAGGTTGAGATTAGTACTGGTGGCTGGTCTGGTAATGAGGACATTATTAGCGAGTTAGAAGGTACATTTTTCTGGTTTATTTATTGGTGGAGTTCTCGTAGAGGTGGTCATTATGAGTTCCGCATTAGTAAAAATATGTACAAGCACAAGTTTGATCTAGGAAAGATTGGTAGAAAAAATGAAAGCAAGTGAAGCTAGAAAAGACTGGAAGAACGTATTAGATCGTGCTGCACAAGGCGAGGTTATTCAGATTGAGCGTGGTGGTGTTATTTACTGGTTAAAAGCTATGGTAAACGTACTCCCCCCTAACAGTAAGTGGAAACCTAGCATACTTGAAACAGATGAAGTGAGTTCTAATGTACGTCCGAATATACAGAAGATTAAAAAAAGTTCGGTGGCTACGCCACAAATTGAAAGCAAGATACAAGAGTTCCAGAAAGAGAAGAAAATGAAGTTTTGTGCGAACGGACACGCTATACCGGACGGAAGAAGTAAATGTATGGGGAAAGGTTGTAAGTATGCGTAAGTGGTTAAATCTTCATCTTATACATACTCCGGAATTGCTGTATGAGGGTACTTCAGTAATAGTTTATGGCTGTAAAAAATGCGGAAAAGTCCGAGTGAAAGGTAAAAAATGATTGAACTTAAGGTTGATAATCGCTACAAAGACGGTAAGATCGTGAAGAAAAAAGGTAAGTTTGTAGGTAATAAGAAAACTATGGAAATTGAACGAGTTGAGAACCCTTATAATCCATTACAGCCTATACTAAGAGTTGGTGAACCGTTAGCTAAAATAATCGCAAAGGAGATGAAATGATACAACTAGCAAATAAAACGACAGTAGCATTACTGGTAGCACTCATTAAGAAGAACTACAACATATCTTGGTGGAGTGCCGGAGATCGTGAAGATCATATTGTTATGGGAATGCATTTACCTACTGGTGAAGTAGCGTATTATGTTCCGATAGAGTACTTTGACTACACTAAAGGCATGATTGAACTTCCGAAAGCTGATGTTCTGACTACCTCATTTGAGAATGACGCTGCAGATCGCTTACTTGAGTGGAGTAAGACTCTGTGATCTATAACTCTGATGAAACTCGTAAGTATATCTTAGAGGGAATGCAATTATTGTACGATACTGTCAAGACTACACTCGGACCGAAAGGGCGAAACGTCCTGATTAAAGACAAGTTTGGTACGTTTAAGGTTACACATGACGGTGTTACGGTAGCACGATCCGTTAATACGAAAGACGGCAAGCCACACTCTATAGGAATTGACCTATTAAAAGAAGCAAGTACGAAAATGGACTTGATCGGAGATGGCACAACGTCCGTAACGGTACTGGCGTATCACTTAACGGTAGAAGCGAACAAGCTTATTGAAGCTGGTGAAAATCCTATGAAAATCAAGGCTGAACTGGACGCTAAAGTTGATTATCTCTTAAAAGCTGTAGCTGAACGTACTCATAAAATCGGCAAAACACAGAAAGAAGTGGAGCAAGTTGCTACGGTATCTTGCGAAGATCCGAAACTTGGTAAGATTATTGCTGATCTCATGGTAAAAGTCGGTTTTGACGGTACGATCTCGGTAGAAACGACACAAGGTTTAGAGGTTGAAACGTCCGTAGCTGAAGGTTATACCTTTGAAGAAGGCTTTTTGTCGCAATACTTCATTACTGATGAGTCTTCTCGGTCTGTTGTTTTACATGAACCTGTAATTATTGTATATAATGGCGAATTACAGGACTTAAACGACATTGGCAGTCTTTTACAGGCTATGTTGCAGGAAAAGCTGACTACATTCCTCTTGATCTCTAACACAATAGACTCTGACACCTTAAATAACCTCGTTATGAACAAGGCTAAAGGCGTGTTTAAGTGTGCTGTCGTAAAATCCCCTGTTAATGGGAATCACCGGACGGAACAACTGCACGATATTGCTACATTTGTAGGTGGTAAAGTGATTGATCCAGTCTTTGCGAAGAATCAGAGTCTAGATAACTCATATCTCGGACGTGCTAAGAAAGTTGTAGTAACTGACGCTGAAACTTCTATTATTGGTGGCTATGCTGCACCGGAAGACGTTGAAGCTCGTGTTGCACAACTGACTGAACAGAAGGCTGAAGCTGACGAAGTAGACGAAGCTCACTTAAAACTCCGGATCGCTGCACTTAAAAGTTCTATCGGTACGATTAAAGTAGGTGGCGTAAATGAAACGCAAGCTCAAGAGATAAAAGACAGAGTTATTGACGCTGTTGCTGCAACTCGTGCTGCTATGAAAGACGGAATTGTAGCAGGTGGTGAAACTACCCTACGAGATATAGCTAACGCTATGGAGATCCGGAGCAAAGTAGATCAAGCAATCTTTGTCGCTTTACACTGTCCTCAAGAAGTTCTGTATGAGAACTCCGGAGTCATTATTGAAGCTGAAGACGCATTTAAGTATGGCGAAGCAGTCAATGTCATTACTGGTAAAAAGGTAGATATGCTCAAGGCTGGCATTATAGATCCGGCTCGTGTAACGATTGAAGTTATACGCAACGCCTTTGCTGTAGCAAGTACCGCTATTACTGTTGGTGGATCTGTAGTAGATGATCCTGTTAGTGAGGACGAATTAAAAAGGCTTATGCAATCGTAAGCTTCTGCTATAATTACAACAACAAACATTCTCAAAACAAAGGAACTATACAATTAACAAAGAGAGGGTAGGAAATGGCAAAAAAACCACGTTCTGAAAAGCAACTCGCTAACGACCAGCGTTTAAGGGATCGTAAGAAAATTAAAGTAGAAACTGACGGTGCTCCGAAACCACGAGTATCACAGATAAATCTTCCTGAAGCTCCTACTGCAGAAACACCACAGCCACAAACAGCTATGGAAATGCTTGTATATAAGCTCATGGGTGAAATTGAAGAACTGAAGAAACAGAAGAATCCGGATATGACTCCTGAAGCTGCACTACAGTACACAGCTCAAATGCAAGGGCAGCCGACTGTTGGACGTAACGGTATTCAAGGAAAGCTTGTACGTTACCCGATTGAAACGAGTTACTACCCTAATCCGGTAGCACGACTCTATGCAGAACCTACACTGAAGCGATTTAACCTAGAAGAAAACTACTTCTTTGACTGGACAGTTGAAGGCGTAGAATACGAGAAGTACGGAGTTACTTACGCTGAACCTAAGTTTACCGTTCGTTTATTCCGCAGATTATTTGATGATGACGGCATTACTCCTAACGGACAGTTTGCACTCATTAACCGACAGATTATGCACGAAGATGAAGTAGTAGCTCGTGCTGCTGCAGATAAGCTAGGACTTACAGACAGCTTTGAAAGCTTTGAAGACATGATGAACGAAGTCCGATTCTTGCGTATTCGTCAGTGGCTACTTGATCTGTTTACTCCGGTGAAAGTTGAAACTCATAAGAACAAGCCTACGCAACAGGTGATTGACGGAAAGGTAGTGGAAGTCTTTGACACAGAAGCCCTTATTGACGGAGAATCAGGTATCAGTAAAGCTGGAAGTATTAACCGAGAAGTCCGTATCTAAACCTTCTTTTGAGAAGGTAGATATTGAGTGGCAAAAAAGAGGTGAGTACTACACAGTGATAGCCAGCGTTCGTGGGATCAAAACTACTCGTATGTTCCGGTATGAGAAAGATGATCCCCGAAGCGAGTTTGATCAGTTCGTAGAGCAAGCATTGAAAATACAAGATGACGTAGTACAGAGATTTGAGTTCATCTATAAATGTAAAACCGGACAAATGGGGAATATAACGTTTAATGAGTGAAGCCGTCCAAACAGCGATACAGGAAATGGAACATCACCAGCGATCTGATGTAGTTCCTAACGTAGCTAATTATGTACCGCATGAAAAACAGAAGGAAGCTCACAAAGCATTCTTAGTGGACGGCTACACCAGAGGTACGTTGTTTTGGGGTAGGCAGGTTGGTAAATCACTGTGGTCTGTTAAACACTTAGAAATGGCTGCTGTTCTAAAACAAGGACAGTATTTTATAGTCTTTAACACTCACAAGCATGCGAAAGATGTTATGTGGCGGCAGTATCTACACGTTATACCGAAAGAGCTTATTGCTTCAGTAGACAATACTCACTTGATCATCACGTTCAATTACATACAGGGAGCATTTAACATTCCTGGTATCGGTTGGCAGGTAATAAATCACGACACTTCACAGCCAGCAAGTACTATCCAGCTACTAGGATCTGACTACGCTATGGATCACACCGGACGTAAAGCACATGGTATGATCTTTGACGAGTACCAAGACCAAGATCCGCAGAACTGGGAAACTGTTTATCGCCACTACTTTACGACTACTCAAGGTTGGGCTTGCTTCATGGGTACGGCTCGTGGCTTTAATCACTGGTACGACAGATTAGAGTTTGCGAAAGAACGCTACCGAAAAGCGATTGAAGAAGGTGCTCGTAAGACATGGTTTTACCTAGAAGCAACATGGCGTGATAACCCTATGGTAAGTGCTGAATATATGGCAGATCAGAGAGCCGAAGCAGAAGAAACCGGACAGCTTGATACTTATATGCAAGAGGTGGAACTGCAGTTTAGAAGTGTAGCCGGATCAGTCTATCCTATGTTTGATCGTAAGATACACGTCATTAGTCCGAATGATAAACGCATACCCTGGGATTCCGGTACTCTATATTGGGCGTGGGATTTTGGTTGGGTAGAAGGACACCCTACCGCCTGTAATATGGTGCTTATTGATAATCAAGGACGGTGGTTTGTCGTAGATGAGATTCATGGAATACAGATACCGCTTAATACGATTACTGAAACTATCAGAGTAAAGTCCGGAGATCGGAAGATAACTCTTATCGTAGCTGACGGAGCAAGACCAGATCTAGTAGACGCTGCTAAAAACCCTGACGTTGGTAAAGGCTTACCGATTATAGGCTTCAATAAAGGACCAGGAACGAAGGCTAGTGGTATTACACTCTTTGGAACTAAGCTTATGCCGAAGACACAACTCATTGGAGATCCAGAGCCGGAAGTGTACTTTACCTCTAATTGTGTAAAGACAATCTTCCAAATGGAGAACTACCGATACAGGGAAAACAAGAAAGACCGCCCTGTTAATGAAGAACCGATTAAAATGCATGACGATCACCCTGACGCTTTAAGGTATTTAATACTATATTTGAAATACGGTTTGATAAAGAAATCAGAGCCATTACCGCCACGTCCAAAGTTTAATCAATATGGAATGCCAGTAAACTAGGATTGTGATATAGTATGGATATGAGAACACGCAATAAGACACTTTACCCTGAATACTATAATTGGCGTTCTATGATTAAACGTGTTAATTATCCACAAGGCTATTATTACAAACTAGAGGTACACCCTGATTGGTTAGATTTTTTTACGTTTTTAGATTACATAGGAAGAAAACCGAGTGGCAAACATACGTTAGATCGTATAGATAATTCAAAAGGTTATATACCAGGAAACGTCCGGTGGGCTACTAAAACGGAACAGCAATTAAACAGATCTGTGCAAAAAAATAGTAAGACAGGTATAAAAGGCGTAAGCTTACGACGTGGTAAATACAGAGTAGTCTTTATGCGGAAAGACATTGGTATCTACAATACTATCCAAGAAGCACAGATAGCATATAATAAAGCTAGAGATGATTATTTAGAATAAAAATAAAGGAAAAACAATGGCTACACTCAAACAACGAACGCAAACTGACAAACAAGATTTTAAAGCTGATACTCTACCTCTATTTGAGCGTCAGTTGTTCCGAGATTGGCGTGAAGACCTTGACGCACATGATGACCAGATCCAGAACTTTGAAGCATACGAAGCTATGCATAATGGACAAACCTACGATCCGATAAGCCGACAGACCGATAACGGCTTAACAGATAACATGACGGCTACGATCTACCTTGAACGTGCTGCTCGTGTTGCCGGACAATTACCGGAAGGTGAAGTAAAAGCCTTTGGTAAAAAAGACAAGGGTAAAGCACTCTTTATGGACATTATCCGTCAGAAGTGGATCTACCCTAACGCTAATGCACAACGTCCGTTTAAGACTAAGATGTTCATGTGGCAGTATGGATCAAGTGAATACGGTTATATGCCTATGCACTACGATCTTAACGAAACTCCTAGCGGTTACTTCGGACCGGACTGTTGGTTGTGGAATCCTCGTATGTTTATCCCACAGAACGGCTTTGTTACCGTATCTGAAATGGACTATGTTCACGCACTCGCTAATAAGTCCTACTCATTCTTTGAAGAAATACTAGAAGATCCTAACACTAACTTTGATACTAAAGCTATTGAGGATCTAAAAGAAGCACTTAAAGCTGCTACTCTTTCACCGGACTCAAGCCGAGAGAACACTACTATTACAGGTAACATGCAGAGTCGCAGACAGATTTTAGTCGCTACTCGTTATGAAGCTGGTAAAAAAGGACGCTGGATTACATTCCTACCTGACTTCGGGTACACAGTGATCCGGAACATTCCTAACCCTCACAAGAACGGTAAGATACCATTTGTTATTAAGCCTTGTATTCCTTCATTTGATACGTTCTATGGTGTTGGTGATTTTCAACGTTCTATGCCTATGCAGTTTGCGAATGACGGATTGGATAACTTTTACTTCCAGGGTATTAAGATTAACCTCTTTCCACCTACCGTTGCGAATGCACAGACTATGATCCGACACACTATGAGCCAAGAGCCAGGTGCTATTTGGGAAGTGAACGGATCGCCTAGTGATATACGAAGACTTGATACTTCTACAGCCGGACTCTCTACTTACCAGAGTGCTAAAGGTATGGCAAAGGGAGCGTTGCAGTCTATCGCTGGAACTACTGATACCAGAGCTAACGCTGAAAACGCTTCAGATCCAGGCTTCGGTAAAACTCCTGAAGCATTGAAGATGATGAGTGCTCGTGAGTCTACTCGTGATAACCAAGACCGAGAACTCCTAGAAGAAGCTATGAAAGAGCTGATTGACGGAATGATGAGCTTGATCCCTACGATTAAGACACGAATACCTGTAGATATGTTTGCTGAAGAAATTGGTGATATTGTTGCTGCCGGACACACTGACTTGCAAGAGATATTTAAGGACGCTAAAAAAGAAGACTTTGTACGAATGCGTAAGTCTGAATCCGGTGAACAGGCTAAACTCAAGATCAATCCTGCTAAGTTTGAAGGTATGGAGTTCCGCTTTGAACTTTCACCTAACTCTACTGCTAAGAAGACTCGTGAAGAACAGCTTACCGGAATGCTTGATTACTTGAACTTCCTCGGTAAAATGCCGAACGCTTTACAGCAATACCAAGAACACGCTAATAAAGTACCGAACTGGGAAAAGATTAGTGCTAAGTATGGAGAGCTTGCGAACATTGACGGACTTGATGAACTGTTTATGGACGTTCCTACTCCTAAAGAGGGAGCTGGTGAAGAAACTGCTGAAGGTGGACAAGGCGGTGGAATTACACCAGAACAGTTAGCACAAGCTGCTGCTTCTGATCCGAATGCTATAGCTGGTGGAGCTATGAATCCTCAAATGCCACAACCGCAAGCACCACCTATGCCACCACAACAGCCGGAGTTCTTAATGCCTGAACAGGTTATGCAACAGCCACCTATGCAACCTCAAGCACCATTACCTGCCGGACTCAATCCGATAATTGCTGCTACATTACAAGAATATGAAAGGAGTCGTAGATAATGCGTACTAATTCTGTTATAAGCGATCCAGAGCCACTAGCACCTATACCAGTAGCGAAACCTGCTGATAAGACAGAGCCACAGAATGACTTTGATCAGTTAGCTAATAGTTCTGACTATCCGCAGTTCCGAGCCTATTTAGAGCAACGTATCAAGTATTTTAGTCAGTTTACCCCTGACGGTACTCCGGTAGAGAAGCTTACTAAGGAAGAACGGATCAATGCATGGGGTAACGCTGTAGTCGTTATTAAAGAGCTAGAAATGCTAAGTAATCAGTTAAAGAACTTCAAGCGGAAGAAATGAGCGAAAACAAGTATAAATACGGTAATGACGCTGTTGATAAATGGTTTGCGTGGAAAGGACTTAAACCGCCTGAACGTACACCACACTTAACAGAAGAAGAACTAAAGCATGCCTTTGAGGAAAACTTGAAGGATCATACTTGCGATTGGATTCAAAAGGGTAATGCGATTGAATGCGATCAGAGTCCGAATTACACACATGGTAAAGTTATAGGCGTTAGAGAACGGTTAGCTGGTACTGATGAGAAAGGTGCTCCTATCCTTGTACCTATCGGTCCTATATACAGAAGCGATTTGTGATATTATTAAATTAGTGATGTCCTACTTAATGGATAGCGTGAACGCCCTACGAAACGGTGCGAGAGGAAAAAAGCTATATGACAGTTCAAATGAAAGATCCTAATGTTGATCTCAATGACGAATCAATAGATCCAGTAGTAAGGGCTGCCATGATACAACAGCCGTCCGATCAGGAAGAAGAAAAATCTACTGATAAGACTGAAGTATCAACTCCGGAAGTTCCAGCAGAGAAAGAGGAACGTGAAGATCCTGAACCTTCCCAAAACGAAGCTAAGAAAGATAATCTAGAAGCCCCACAAGGCGAAGAAGAAAATCCGGACAAGCCAACTCGTAAGGAAAGACGTGAGGAACGTAAGCGATTCTTAGACAATGTACGGAGAGAACAGGAACAAAAGGCTAATCGTAGAGAGCAGGTCTACCAAGCTGATCCTGGCTATAAACCCCTTGAGTTTGAGAATAAAAGCTATGACTTCAAGGAGCTAGAGGAAGATCGGAGCAAGTACGGTCAATCGCAGTTCTTTAAGGGAGCAAATACTGCTGCACAAACCGAAAGGTATCATGCAGAACAGGACAATTTTTGGCAAGCGACAGAATACGAAAGTAGGTTGCTTGAACGAGAACCTGACTTTGCTTTTATGGACGATACGAAACCTGAAACCTTTGATGAAGACAAAACTGCCTTTATTAACGAAAGCTATTTGGCATTCGTAGGATATAATCCGCAGAACAACACAGTACAACGTACTGATATATCATTTGAAAAATACGCTAGAACGCTTGTTGATCAGGTGAAGAATTGGGCTGAAGACTATACCGAGAATACCGAAAAAGAACTGGCTGCTCAAAGAGGTAACGCAGGGATTCGTCCAGGTGGATCATCTCGTAAGAGCTTAGGACAGCTAAAGCCAGGCGATATTTCAGCTATGTCTACCGAGGAATACGAACGTAACAGAGATGAGATAAACCGTCAAATCTTAGCTGCACTCTAGTAGCTTTCTCTCGCAGAAAGAAAAACCAACTTAAAAATAAATTAGGAGAGTCATAATGGCTTATTCAGAAGTGTCAATCACTCCTACTACTGCTGCAAAAATGATTGCAGAACAGTGGACTAAGGATATTGAGAAACCATTTTACAAAAGTCTATACTTCCAGGACGCTGTAACAAAGCGAACTGAACTGTCTAGCGGTGGTAACAAACTTAACATTCCGTTCCTTTCAAGCTACAACGCTCGTGATAAGGTTGCTGGTACTCCGGTAGTCTTTGACGCTAACGTTGAAACTGAAATTGAACTTACTATTAACAAGCACAAATACCTTGCCTTCATTCTTGAAGACATCACTAAAGTTCAGTCAAGCTACAACTTGCAAGAACTCTATCGTGGTGCTCAAAAAGAAGCATTGGCTCGTGCTATTGACACTGACATTGGTTCACTCCACGCTTCGGCTGGTACGAACGTAGCCGGTGGTGCAACAGTTGATGACGCAGATATGCTTGCTGTCGTTGCTGCTCTTGACCTTGCAGATGTTCCTGGTACTGGTCGTGCTGGTATCGTCCACTCTAAGGTTATGGGTGATCTTCGTGCAGTAAACAAGTACTCTGCTTACGATCAGACTGGTGAAAAAGGTCTTGCCGTTAAACGTGGTGAGAACATTGTTCCTGTCGCTTACGGTATGGATCTGTACATGTCTAACAACGTTGTCGTAGACGCTAACTCACACAACCTATTCTTCCACAAATCAGCAATCAGCCTAGCTCTACAGCTCAAGCCTACCTACAAAATGGAAGACTCTGTAGACGTAATCGGACTGAAGTCTGTACTTCACACGATTTACGGTGTTGGTGTTGAACGATCTGCTGCCCTCGTAGACCTTGAACGAACAGCCTAGTATCGGAGTTTCCGGATCTCTAAAACCGGATCAAGATAAAACTAATCTCTAAGGAGAATAATTATGGCAAAGCCTACAAAAGAAAGCGTTTTGGCTGAATTGAACCGCAAAGCTGGTCGTAAAGACTACTTTGAAGCTCGTGAAGTTGAAACTGCTGAAGGTACAGTTACGCAGATTATCTCTGGTGGTGGATCACTTGTTGTACAGGTAAACGCTACTGGTGAAGCTGCATGGAAGCAACTTGAAGGTGAAACTGGTGCTGCAGTCGTAGACGCTGGATCTAACCCTACAGAAGCTAAAGAAGACAACAAGCACTTTACTACTAAAACTGGTACAGTTGCATTCCCTACACAGCCGGAAGCTATCCTTCCTGACGGTGAGGAAGTCGTTGTTGATAACCGAACTGACGCTGAAAAGAAAGCCCCTGCCAAGAAGTCTGAAGTTAAGACTGAAACTGGTGTTGGCTCTACTCTTAGCACTTCAGGTAACACATCTACATCAGGTAAATAATCATGCCTAGTAGAGAGTTCCTAGAGTTAGTCGCTGCTGCAGTCAATGTAGACGCTGCTACTTATCCGAACGATAGCAAGCTTGAGCAAAAGGTAACGTATGAGTTGAAAGTTATGACAGCGAAAGCTGGAACAGGCACAACGAAACTACCTGACGCTGTAAAGGCTTCTAGAGTATCGGGCGGTGCGAACGTCTAAGCGGTAAACGCTAATGCAATCAAGACGGTGTAACAGCCGTCTTTTTTGTTATAATAAAGACAATGAAAGAAGGAACTACTATGAAACCATTAAGAGATTTACTACTGATAGAACTAGACAAGCCGGAAGATAAGACGAATGGTATCTTTATGACTAAGGCGTGGGAAGACGCTGTTACCCTTGCGACTGTCATAGAAGTAGGTGCGAAAGTGAAAGATATTAAAAAGGGTGATCGTATTCATATCAATCCATACGCTTATATAGACCTTACCGGATCAGAACAAAAGCTTATTAGAGAGGGTGATGTACTAGCACATGTCTGATTTTATCCCCGATCAAACGAAGAATGGCAAGATTTTAGTCAAGCCTGTTCGTTACTTGAGGAAAAAGCCCTTTGTACGAGATCTTGTTAAGAAGCATGGCGTAGGCTATTTAACAGATATGAGTGGACAGCATGAAGTCCGTCTAGACTGGAAATTAAATAAAATAGCACAACGTGATAAAGTCTTCAAGTTACAAATTGATGACAAGGTGGTATATTTAGATATAGAGGAATTGACATTTTATACACGAATAATGTTTGAAAAATAGAAAAAAGGAAAATAAATGGCATACGATACAAACGGTAGTATATCAGTCATAAACAATGTACCTGCTAGTACTGCACCAAAAAACTCTGCTGTTTTAGCTACTCTTAGTAATGCTGATTATAATACTTTAGCTATTCAAACTGTCGGTACTTATACCGGAGCACTCTCATTACAAGTATCAGTAAACGGTAAAAACTGGATAACGCTTGGTGGTAATGTATTCTTAAACGTTGGTACAGGTGCATGGTCGGCTACGATCCCTTCTGCTGCACAAGCTATTTATCAAGCAGATGTTACTGGTTTTGGTTTTGCTAGAATTACAGCTCTTGCTGCAGTTACCGGATCTGTCGTTATAAGTGTATCTGCTAGTGAAGGTGCTGGACTTGTTAAATTAGCAACTGGTCTGCCTGGAACTTCTGCTGTTAGCGGTACAGTAATTGCACAACAGAGTGCGACTGCTGCTAATGGTGCTACGACTACTTACTTAAATGCTGCTGCTGGCGATAACAATACGCTTATAAAAGCTACTGCTGGAACTATTTACGCTATTGTAGCTACTAATCAGACTGCTCAAGCAAAGTCAGTAAAGTTGTTCGCTAAAGCGACTGCCCCTGTTGCTGGTGTAGATACTCCGGCTATTCCACCCCTTATTCTTCCACCTAACTCAACTCAAGTCTTTACTTTCGGTACTGTTGGCTTGAGGTTTTTACTAGGCATTGGTGTATCTATAACAGGCGGTGTCTTGCCAAATGACGCTACGGATCTTGTAGCTGGTGATGTACAATTAACAGTAGAATATGCATAATATAAATACAAAGGAATAAAAATATGGCACTTACAGTAAGCACAGCACCAAAGTACACAGGTACGCTAAGAGTGGGAACAGGCGTATCTACACCTGGAAACCTGCAAGGTGGAGTAAATCCGCAAACAACTATTAACGGAGCTGCACTTCAAGGCGGTCCTGCACAGGCAAGTCCTGCACAGGTAAGTCCTGGTGGTGTAGTACTTGGTGCTACTACTCCTGGCTCTACTGTAGTCGGTCCTACACAGGCTGAAATTGCACAGCAACGTGCAGAAGTTGCTCGTATTAACGGTGTTCGTAACTCTGCTGGCATTAAAAGATCCGGACTTGAGAGTGGTGCTCAAACATCACTGACAGATAACCGCAACACTTACGGTAACGACTCAACAGGTTTTGTTACTGGTATTCGTCAAGGTCAAAATACTATTAACTCTGGTAAAGCTAATAACGCTTTGAATCTCCGTAGAAGCATGGCTGCTATCGCTTCAGGTGTTCGTACTGGACTCCGATCAGGAAGCGTAGATCTTGCTAATATGAATGCACTAGACTCTGGTGCTGCTGACGCTATGGCTCGTGCTTGGGCTAGGCAAGGTAATATGCAAGCCGGATCTGCTAATAACGAAGCAGAACTTAAAGCAAATGAAATTGCTGCACAGCAAGAGAACCTTAACCTACAAGAAAATCAAGGTCTTGCCAAACTTCGTACATGGCGTGGTACTGAAACTAACCGAGTATCTAATAAGCTATACAACGATCTGCAAGTTCTTGAAGCAGATAGTGCTGCTGCAGGTGCAGGTGGTGTCGTAGATATGGGTGTCAAGGATCGTCTTATCGCACAAGCAAGTGCTGAACTTGACGCTATTGATCGTGCTACTGAAGCTGCTCTTGCTGAAATTAACGCTTGGGATAACGCACGAGTTAGTCAAGAAGCTATGCGAATGGAAGCTGCCGGACAAGCAACTGCAAATCCATTTGCGATTGAGTCAGTCGGGTTTGGTAAAGCTGGTGGTCCTCAAGGTGCTGCAATCGGTCAATACGATACACGCCCTCGCTTCCGAGATGAAGAAGCACTACCTGCTTACAATCCGTTTACAAGAGATGAATTACAACCAGGCGTAGCTTAGAAAGGGGCTTAGTGTGGGCTACACTCCCCCTAAGAAAAAGAAAAACCTCTGGGATCAAATCACAGAAGGTATTGGTACGGCAGTACGAAACGTAGCAAAAGGTGCTGACGCTGTTATTCCTGGTGATCAGAGTTCTTGGTATAAAGAACCTGCACCGGAACGACAAGTACAGCGTCCTACACAGATACGAATTGAACAGCCTAAACCACAAGTAATAGCTTCATTCCGGAACGAACAGCCGGAATCTATTGCTAGTTTTGAAAAGGATCAGACACAAGGCTTACAGTTTGATACGAAAGATAACAACTCTCTGAAACTACAGAACGCTCTTAATGGTGGTAATTTACAGGTTAAACAGCCTGAAGTGAATACACAACGATTAACTGTTGCGAGTGCTCCGGCTAAAGTACCGAACATTACAGTTCCACAATCTGCACCACAACCGAAGCAAAAATACATTGGCTACGATATGAGCGAAAAAGAGAACAAAAAACTCTTTGGTGTAGATGTCGGTCAATATATGGGTGATTTTGGTCAAGTCCGAAAGATGAATGTAGGACGTGAAGCGGAAGCTACGAAGCAAAACTTAGTCAGTACTTACTCCGGAATGTCTAACGAAGCTAAGAGGATCTACCGAGAAAAGGTACAATCTATGGCTGATCAGGGTAATCCGGCTGCTATAAATACTATGAATGCGTTGAAAGAAAATAACGTAATCTCTGGTGATTGGTCGCAAAAACTAGATGACGCTACTGAAACTGTCTTTGGTAAGGGTGGAAAAGCTATTGTATCTGGTATGCAACAAGGCGTATCAAACGTTGCTGACGTATCAATTATGGGCGGTGCTGTCTTAAATGACACAGCTCTAGGCTTACAAGGTGCTAGTGATGAACAACGTGCTAGAGAACTACAAGAGTATGAGAAAATGCGTAACTGGTTTAAGACGAACAAAGCCGTAAATGGTGAGTTCTTAAACAATAAACCGGACTATGCTCCTACTGGCGATTTTACAAGAGATGCCCTAGATCTTGGTGGACGTGGACTACAGACTGGACTTGACGCTACTATGTTCTTGAACCCTGCTAGTAACTTATTGAAGACTCCTGGATCTGTAACTGGTAGGCAAATCTTAGGAAATGCCGGAAGACAAGCTGCTATGTACGGAACGTTGGACGCTACTGCTACTGGTGCTCAAGTGTACGGACAAACAGGTGATGTCGGACAAGCTGTTAAATCTGGTGTTACTGCCGGACTCGTAAGCGGTGTTACTCAAGGTGGACTTGAAACTGCCACTGGCTTTATGGGTAGGGGTGGTGCTCCGCAAGTTGCTGCTAATCGTCTAGGTTACAAGGGTATTGCACTCTCTGAAACAGATAAGATGACACAGTTTAACGGTAGAGATGTAATATCTTACGCTGACGCTGAAGTTCCACAGACACGTCCAGTTAATAATATGAACTTAGGTACTGACGCTCGTGCTCGTTTT
>OFRO01000349.1_pt1 | contig 17076 bp, 17 predicted proteins | sample 1543091 | NCBI WGS metagenome assembly OFRO01 (sample SAMN07774217, study PRJEB24372) | wastewater metagenome | isolation source: Exp Tend NO 10WW | collected 2016-02
GTGCCAGGCGGCACGGGCCCGACTTCGGACCGCGTTGTTACCCCGCGGTAACATCGGAGCGTGACTCTCGCAGCATTCGAACGCGCCACGTCCCTCGATCGCCTCCGCCACGAGACCTTCGACCTCGTTGTCATCGGCGGTGGCGTCACCGGGGCCGGTGTCGCGCTCGATGCGGGCGATGGCCTCGGCGATTCCTTGCGGGGTCTCGGTCGCCAGCACGAACCACATGTTCAGCGCGTGCTCGCGGCGGTAGTTGTGGGCGACCTGCGGCAGCGCATTGACCAGCGCCGTCACCTCGTCGTAGCGCGCCTCCGGCGCCGCCAGCGCGGCCAGCACGAAGGCACCGCCCATGCGCTCGATCTGGACCATCGGGCCGAAGCGGGTCAGCACCTTGTCGGCGAGCAGGCGTTCCAGGCGTTGCATCAGTTCGTCCTCGCTGATGCCAAGCTGCGCTGCAGCCTCGGCATAGGGACGCTCGCAGATCGGGAAGTCGAGGTTCTGGCTCGGGTCGCGGACGTCGATGTCGACGAAGTCGAGCCCGACCGTCGGCTGGCCGTCGATCTCGCCGTCGAAGATCTCGCCGTAGTCGTCGTAGTCGATCTCGCCGGTCGCCTCGCTCCAGCCGCCGTGGAGGATGGTGATCGACCGGCCGTCGAAGAAGTAGCCAGTCCGCCAGGAGTCGAGGTTCCCGTAGCGCTGCAGAATCCGGATCGTGCCGCCCTCGTTGACGATGGCGCTGCGCATCGTCTGCACGCTCAAAGCGGCGACGCTGTTGGGCAGGCTGTAGTCGCCGCTGTTGGATGTGTCGAACACGCGCAGGTAGGCACTGCCGTTGGTGTGACGATACGTCGCATACGCGAGCGTGCCCGTGTTGCGCATGCAAAACGACTGCGCGATCTGCGTGTCGAGCGTGCCGGCGGTGCTCGTCGCAAACGCGGCGAAGTGCAGCACCTCGTCGCGCACGGCGACGGCGATGACGGGGTTCACCAGCTGCTGTTGCTGCGCGGTGAGGTTGGAGCCGGCAATGCTGCGCATCAGCCCACCTTCCTCAGCACGAGGTCGACGGAATACCATCCGTCCGTGCCTTCCATCACCGGCGCGAGTTCCGGTTTCATATCCGGCGCGCCGTCGATCATCACGTTGCCCTGCGATGCGCCCCAGATGTCGGTGAGGGCGAGCGTGCGCCCGCTGACCGTGCTTGCGTCCAGCAGCGCTTTCACGTCAGTGCGTGAGTGATATCCGGTCGCCGGCGTGTCCTGCACGAGCACGGTGAATGACCACGCCTTTGCACGCGCGCCGATCACGGCGTATGTTTTTGCGCTGAGTGTGTTGCGCCCGCTGGCTGGCTGACCGGGCTCGCGCCAGGTGTTGAGCAACACATAGAGTTTCTTTGCGCCGAGGGTGACGAACTGGTTATATGCCACATCTCACCTCATGGCTGCCGATAGTTGCGGCGCTTGTTGGTCGCCGTTGCTCCCGCCCCGTTGTTGACATTGGCCTGCGCGACACGCGCGCCGTCGACATTGACGTTGACGGTGGTGCTGGTGCCTGCGGTTGTCGGCGCCGGCGTCGTGTCCAGATTCCCCGGCGTCGGGATGATCGGCTGTGATCCCGTGCGCGGCGCATAGTCGTAGAACGTGCCGGCGAGCTGGTCGAGGCCGATCACGACCGCCTTGATCGTGACGGTTTTCTCGGTGGGCAGGCTCATCACGCGATCATGTAGATCGTCAAACACTGGCACGCCGGTCGTCTTCACATCGATGGTGACGGGCTTGGGCGCGCCGGGCAGCTTGTCCACGCCCTGCGACAGTTGCAGCACCTTCGCCGTGCCATCGGTGGCAGCCGCGGTGAACTCGTTGAGATCGTTGATATAGGGCTGGGCGGCGGGGCCGGCGGCCTGTAGCGCGCGGGTGTAATCGATCTGTCCGTTGCGCAGCGCCAGCACCAGACCGAGCGCATCTGCCATCGAGATCGAGCCGGCTTCAAAGCCCTTCATCACGCCCTGCACGGAGATTTTCATCTGCTCCTGTGCGAGCGTGCTCTGGCCGGTGGCGAGCGCATAGGCCGCCTGGAGCTTCTGCATTTTGTTCATCGGCTCCAGCGAACTGCCCATCAAGCCCTGCATTTCGCTCGTCTTCTGCTTCAGCGCATCCTGCGCATCAGTCACTTTGTCGATGGCCTTCGCTGCGCCACCAGCGGCCCGCGTGGCGTTCTCAAGCGCCGGCGCAAACTCGCTCGTCATCGTCCCGCCGACCTCTTTGGCGGTGCCGCCAACGGCACGCAGACTGTTGGTGAGCGTTTGATTGGCGCGCTGCTGAGTGGAGATGTTTTTTGCATACAGCTTGGCTTGAGCGGCGTAGCGCGCGCTATCGACCTCAATGCCCTTGGCGACGGCCGCCTGGCTTTGCGCGGCGTAATATCCGGCGGCCGCTTGCAGCCGCGCAACGCCTGTGGCGATGCTGATCGACGCAGCCTCGGCGTCCCGTGCCGCTGCGAGAATTGATCCACCAGCTGCTGAGGCCGCGCCGGGCACGCCGCCGAGTGCATTGACCATCTGGTCGGTCATGGTCGATGAGCCGCGCATTGACGAGTTGTAAACATCGATGGCGCCTTTGAGCTTGATGAGTTCGTCCTGCGTCATATGCGCGCCGCGAACCATTTTGCCCCAGCCGTCAGCAATGGTCATCTGCGTGAACAGCACACTAACGGCGCTGTTGGCCTGCGTGAGTCCGTCCACCAGCACGGGAATGACCTCGCCGCCGATTTTGTTTTTCAGTCCTTCGAAAGCATCGTTGAGACGGTCAACTTGCTCGTAGAGCCGCTTGGATGCTTCAACCGTGGAGTTGTTGATGACCAGCCCCATGCGGTCAGCCTCGGCAATCATTTCGCGGATGCCTGAGGCGCCCTTGTTCAGGATGGGGATCATCTCCGCGCCGGCGCGTCCAAAGTTCTGCATCGCCAGCGCGGTCTTCTCCGGCCCGTTTGGCATCTGCGCAAACTGATTGGCCAGCGCCATCAACTCGCGCTGCACGTCTGCGCCTGAGCCTTTGGTCTGCTCTAGGTTTTTGGTGAATTTAACGAGCGAGGCGCTCACCGTCTCGGCGGACACTTGTGTGTCCTTTGCCGCTTCGGTGAAGCCCGACAGGAATTGCACGGACGCGCCGGTTTTCTGACTCAGTTTGTCGTAGGCCAGCGCTGTGTTTTCAAGGTCGGTCGCCATGCCGACAAGCGCCTTGCCAGCGGTGACCACCGTGCCAACGCCGCCGGCCAGCGCGCCGAGACTAATGAGTGCGGTTGAGGCCGCACCGCCGCCGATCTCTTTCAATCCAGCAGTGATTTGCGACAGGCCAGAGGAGACCTGCGGCGCGCCCGACATGGACGCCTTTACCTCGACCCCAACTGTTTTGGATGCAATCGGCATGTGTTGCTTTTCCTATTTCCCGCGCTGTGCGGCCAGCGCATTCCAGTCGCCCCACGCGCCTGCGTCGTCCCTGCTGGTTTCTGCCGGTTCTGGCTTCGACAACGCCATCGTCAACACCGCAACGTCGAAATCGTAGGCGAGTCGCTCATCGTCAATACCGACGATGGCGCTGGGTCTCTGGCCATAGCTGGATGCAACCATGTGCATCGCCATCACGTCGGCGCGGTTTCTAAAAAACTCAGCAGCGTCGCGGGGCTGGTGTTCAGCCAGTTGAACACGGCCAGCAAATCATCTGTGTCCAACTCTGCAATCGAGATTTCACCGTCTGCCGGCGTTTGATCCGCCGGCACAACGCGCGGCTCCTGAATGGCCGCAATGGCGTGATGTCGCATCACGTCAAGGTATTTGAGAATCGCGTCCTTCGGCGACATGCTCTTGCGCAGCAGGTCGTCGGCCTGCGTCGCAAGGCTGGTCGGGATGCTGCCGGCGCAGACCATCTGCAGCAAGGACAATTTCTTCACTCGCACGCGCAGGCCAGAAGGGAGTTCCTTCCACTCGCCTTCTGATTTCTTCGCGCGCCACTCTGCAATGTTGGATTTCGGCATGATGCGATGACTACGTTGTCGGCAGTGTTGCCGCCATCTCGTTCTGCGTGACCGTCCAGACGCCGTTGCCGTCACCCAGGTCAATGGCAGTGCCTTTGCACTTCGCGATGAAGAACGAGCCGTCCTTGAAATCGCCGTCGAGGCCATCGCCGTCGAGCTTGCAGTTCCACAGCGTCACCCACGTGTCGTCGGCGTTTGGCCCCATTGCTTTGCCGTAGATTTTGAAATACGGGAACACGTCGCCGGCCTTGCCGGTCAGCGTGGTCTTCTGATTCGGTGTGGATCCGCTGGGCGTGACCGTGCGGCCGGTGAGCTTGGCGTAGGCCTCCAGCGAGATGCCGCCGGCCTCCATCTCCCACTCCGCGCCGTCGGCGAACGACACGACGGCAATGCGCTTATCGTTGCCGCGCAGCGTGCCGCTCGTTGTGGTCTCCTTGAATTTCAGCGTCATCGCCGCCGGCAGATCGACATAGGTGCCGCCGGCCACAATGCGCACCTGGCGCAACCCAAAGGGCTTGTCTCCAAATCCAGCCATGTTTGCTATACCTCCAATGCGTCCCGTCCATGCGGGACATATTCATCACTCACAATGTCATCACTCACAATGTCATCACTCACAATGTCATCACTCACAATGTCATTAAGCACCTGCGCGGCGTGCTGCCACGTCATGTGCGCGTGAATCCAGTCACTTGCGCGCCGGCCAAACGCAGATGCCTCATCGCGGTTGTCGGCGCACCAGCGCATTCGCTCGATGAGCTGATCGATGTCCGGCTCGTGCCAGTCGCCGATCTCGCCGGCGTCCCACGCGCCATACTCCGCCGGTCGCGTCCCTTTCACGCCAATGGGCATCGCCCACTCACCAACATCTACCGCAAGCCCGCCGTAGTTCGTCGTGATGACCGGCAGGCCGGTCGATGCTGCCTCGCGCGGCGGGCTGCCCCACCCTTCGCCACGCGAGGGGAATACATAGCAATCGACGGCAGTCAGCCACGACAGTTGCGTCTCGGTGTCGAGCCGGCCTGTGATCACCTTCACGTTCTCATCTGCAAAGCGCGGCGCGCTAGGCAACGACTCGCGGAAGTGCATGATGAGCCGCACATCTTTGCGCCGGCCAAACGCCTGCACGAAGGCGCGATAGGCCAAATCCCATCCCTTGCGCAGATCCGGTGTGCCCGACCATATGAACACATATGGGTCATTGCGTTGCGTCCGCAGGCGGAACGGATAGTCGCGCGCATCCACGCCCCAGGGGACAACATGAATCGGGCGCGTCACACCGTTGTCGCGATATACGTCGGCGCACCACTGGCAGGGCACCAGCAGCGCAGCGGCGCGCCGGTTGATCGTTTCAGCCCAGCCCGCCGGCAACTTCGACGCCTCGAACATCGTGTAGCTCACGAGATAACCGGCGTCGATGCTGTCCAGCCAGTCAGGCACACACAGCGCGACGACGGTGCCGTCCACACCCCACATGCGCGAGGTTGCGCCGAAACTGCCGGCCTCGTCACGCATGTCGAGCGCGCGCCAATCCAGCGAGCGCACAGCGACACTCAGCTTGATCGTGCCGACGCCGTAGCCGTCGCGCGGCGTGTGAAAGCCCATCAGGGTTCGGGTCAGCGTGCGCGTTTCGTGCTTCATCCCTCGCCCTCCCGCACGGTGATCTCAAACACGTTTGCCAGGTAGCGGCTGCCGCCCTGCGCGTTGGTCGAGGATTTCACCAGCGTCACGCGCACCGTGTCGTTCGTCACGTAGGCGCTATGCACCAGCCCGCCGAGTGTGCGATTGCGGAAGATCAGGTCGTAGAACACGCCGACGAACTCGCGCGCCATGCGGTCGGCCAGCGCCGTCTCCTGCACGAGGCAGTGACACGCCACTGCGTTGATCTTGTATTCGCGCGTGGTGAGCTGGCCGAAGGTGTCCGACATATTCACGCCGCCCATGTATTCGAAGAACAGGAACGGCGCCGACTCGCTGAACACCGGCGGGATCGCGTCATACACCCAGCGCATGAACGGCTCGACGCGCACCTTCGGCGGCGCGGTGTAGCCGAGTCCGGTGTCAAGCAGCGTCACGCCGGCGATGCTGCCACCCGCCACTGTCGCCACGCCCTCTGCCGGATGCTCACCGCCCTCGAACACCAGTCGCACATAGTCGCCGTAGCCACTCCCGCCGGCTGCGATCGTTGCGCCTACGATGGCGTCGTTCAACATCACCGGCACAATCTGCGCACCATTGCCAACGGGCGTGAGCGCGCGGCGCGCGATGTCGGCGATGGTCAGCACGACAGGGCGAATGTCATAGCGCAGCGCGTTCATGCTCATGGCCTCACCCGCTTGTAGGGTTGCAGGTTCTGCACGATATCGCTCGGCATGGCGCTCGGCACCACGATCTGACCGACATCGGGGAAGGCGGTCACTTCGAACGGGGCCTCGCGCTTGTGATACAGGAATGCCGTGAGCCGCACTGCGCAGTGCACTAGGTCATCGGGCAGCACGGCGTAACCGCCTTGATAGCTCAGCCGCACGAATAGACGGCCGTTGCGCGGCGCACTCACATCCAGAAACGTGAGCGTGTAGCCGTCGATGTCGAGTTGATCGAGCGAGAGCGCGCGCCACGTTTTCAGGTCGGTGGAATATTCTGCGCTCGTCACCGACTGACAATATCCCTTCGCCACTGTCACGGTGAGCGCGCCGTCGTCACCGCTGACCACCTGCGCGCCACGCCGGATTTCACCGCTCACGGCCTCATCGCTGAATGCGCGCCGATTACCGGTGAGGATGTGACGGCAGGTGCGATCGAGGACGGCGCACGCGCGCGGGATGCGCTCGACGATGGCGTTGTCGTCCACCGCCGTCGCGCCCTGCTTCACCAGTTCGGTGCGAACCTCTTCGAGCGTGCAATAGTCCACGATGCGCCCCTGTTACCTTAGCCCCGCTTGCCCTTCTTCTGCGCCTTGTCGTCGGCGGCATCATCGAGCGACTTCTCCGCCGGCTCCGGCGCATCGTCGACCTTCACCAACTCGCCCGATTCGATGAAGGCGGCGAACGCCGGCGCCTGCTCGTCGGGGATTTCGACCACGCCGCCGGCGGCGACGAACTCATCCGCGCCGTGACTGACGCTGTGAAACTCGGTTAGAAACTTTGCCATCTGTTGTTGTGGAGCCGGCGGCAGGCTCACTCATTGCCACCCGCCGCCGGCCACTTGACTCACTCAATCCACACTCACGACTACACGCCGTCGGTGATATTCGTGATGATCCCGATGGCGCTGGGGAAGTAGTGCGCCAGCACGCCGTCGAAATACACACCCGACTCATACTGGCGCTTCGTCACCGGCCAGTCGAGTTGGTAGTAGTCCTGGCGCAGATGCATCTCGACCACGTTTGACACGTTCGCCGCCGGATAGGGCAGCGTGTCCACGTTCGCCATGATCGTGCCAGGCACGGCTTCGGGGTGCAGCTCGAGTTTCACGAGCTGGCCGCCGTTCATGCTGTAGCGGTTCAGATACGAACCCACCACAGAGCCGGCCGTCACACCATTGACGCCGCCAGCGAAGTCACCGGCCATGCGCACGATGGGAGAGCCACCGTTCTTGATGACCAGTGCGGTAATGTTCTTCACTTCCTGCGAGGACACATACAACACATTCGGGCTCAGGCGGTAGTTGTCCCACATCGACTGCAGCAGCGTCTCGATCTGATCCACCGCGCCGTCCGAGTTGGAGCAGGCCAGCTTCGTGCCAGTGCCGGCGGTGCCGGTGGCCAGCGTCTGGACGGTGCCGCCGGCGAAGCCGAGGTTGAGCAGGCCGTCGAATTCGTAGGCGTTCTTCGAACGATCCGAAGCGAACAACGTGCTGAGCGCCTGGCGCGTGCCGGCGAGCGCGGTGAGCTTCACCGAGTTGATCGTGGTGATCGCCTCCAGTTTCTCGCTGCCGCTTGTGCCGACATACCAGGCATACGCCACGGCGCCAGCGACCGCGGTCACGCTGGCGCTGATCGTGCTGGTTGCGCCGCTGGTCGTGGTCGAGCCAGCCGTCGACTTGATCGCCGTGCCAGGGTTGTAGGTGTAGGTCGTGCCATCAGGCATCGTCACCGTCTGTTGATCCGGCACACCGCCGGCGAGTGAGCTGGCCAGCCAGCCCGCATGGGTGAGCGCTACAGCCACCACGTTGTAGGTGGCGGCGGCAATCGTGCCGCCCGTGCCGGCATTCGCGACCGTCGGGGTCGGCGTGGTGCCGAGCGCAATTGCGTCGCCGTTGCCGCCGTAGATCAAGCGCTCTTCCTGGATCATGTTGGCCCAGAGCAGGCGCTGCGCCATCGTGGCGCGAATGTCTTCGAAGTTCACCGCAGCATTCACGGCCTCGAAGGTCACGCTGTCCTCAAGTCCAACAGTTTTGTAGCTGGCGAGTTTGTCGGCGGTCGTCATCGACACTGTGCCGTTGCGTTTTCCTTCCGGCACCGCGCCGCGCAATTTGCCGGTGTTGATCGCGGTGACAACCTTCCAGCGCGTGGCGATGTCGCCGTTGCCCTTGACGCGCGGGATCTTGTTGCGCAGGGGCGTGATCACCGGGAAGAGGTTCTTCGCCGGCCCTTGCAGGTCATACCACACAAGGCCGGTTGATTGCGTGATTGCCTTGTTCAGGATGCGCGGGTCGCCCGCGAGCGGCGATCCGGCGGCCTTCTGGAACAGAGCAATCGTGTCCTGGCTGATCTCATTCAAGCCAGAGATGAAATTGCGAGTCATGTCAATGTCTCCTGTAATGCCTCAGCTAATCCGGTTGCCGCCGGCGCGATATGACAGCTTGATCGCTGCCTGCGCACGCTTGGCCATCAAGGCCTGGCGAACAGTCGGGTCAACTTCGTCTTTGATCAACTGGTCGAGCGACGCGATGAGCGCGTCGTCTCCATTCGCAGCAGCAGCGCCACCCACCTCGCGCAAGATCGGGCCGGAGCCAGCCGGCATCTTCTCCAGCTTGTCGATGCGACCTTCGAACGCGCCCAGCCGGGCCGTTACTTCATCGAATCGCTTCGCCAGATCGTTGCTTGCCAGTTCCGCCTTTCGAAGCGGTTGAGCAGCGCCCTCTGTGAATTCCTTCAGCAACGCCTTCACGTCGTCCACGAGGGCGGCTTTGAAGGCGTCGAGTTGTGCTTTGTTCATGTCTGCCTCGCTTGCCGGCGCAGGCGGTTCTGCCGGCGTGCTGGGTTGTGCAACCGGCGCATCAGTGACCGGCGCTGGTGCGGTTGTGGTTGCGGCCGCTTCGACCTGCGCCTCAAGCGCCTCATCCTGCGCCGCGTCAACGGCGGCAGCTTGCGTCGCGGCAGCCTGCTCAGTCACCTTGTCGTTCAGCGCGCTGGTGATGAGTTGCGCGGATGCGCTGAGTTTGGCGGCGACATCAGCATTGTTGCCGGCCATGCTGCCGGCCAGCGCGCTCACAAATGCCAGCGCACTGGCGATGTCTTGCACGTCCATGCCAGAAGCAAACGCCATCCATGCCGGCTCGTCGTCGATGTCTTTTTTGAGCGCGCCGGCGTCGGCTTTGTCCATGCTGGCGCACATCCCACCGAGCGCGCAGGCGCTGTCGTGGATGGCCTGCACCAGCGACTGATCGCCGGCGGAGTGACGCGCGCCGGCTTTGGCAAGTGCCTCGATGTCGCCTGCCAGCTTCACCAGGTCAGGCGTGGCAACACTGATCGAAAATGGGTGTTGCTCTTCCACGCCGTCGGCCTTAACCATCGTGAACGTCGCGCCCTTCATGCACGGGTTATCGACGATGCTGACCTCGGCGGGGATGGCCTCGTAGCGCAGGAGTCCGTTTTCGTAGCGCTGTTCGCCGTATCGCCCGCCGACACTGAAGCCGGTGTAAAGACCCTCGGCCACCTTCTTCCACTCTGCGTCGTCGATGATCTTCGCGCCGACGTAGACCCTCTTGGCCTGATCGTCGAATTGCATGTCGATGATCTTGCCGGCGGCGATGGGTTGGTGCATGGCGCGCACGTTGCCGAGGCTCTTGCCCTGCGTGGCATCGCTGATGGCTTTCGACCACGCCTCAAAGCGCGGCTTCGAAAGGCCGTAGTCCATGATCTCGCCGGATTTGTCCGGCGCTTCCTCGGCGGCCACGCCCCACACCTCGCGGCGCTGCTCATCGACTTTCGTGATCGGGATAAAGAGATTCATATTGCCTCGGCTTGAGTTGATGCGAACGGAAAAGCAAAACGCGGGCGCTGAAGACCATCGAGATTGTTCTCGGTTTGGTTCTTCAGCGCCCGCGTGTTTAAGTTCTTACACGCGCGGCCAGATCGACACCGCGTTTATTTGATTGCTTGCGATTCTAGCACACCACCCCTTGGGGTGGCACGCCTGTTCTTGTCGTCAATGCCTTTTACAGAGAGCCGAGATACGCCTCGATGCTACGGGCGATCTCTTCGCCGATAGCATCAAGGTTCTTTTCGACGACGTTGTCGAGTTGCCACCATCTCCCCGCGTGCATCCACGCCTGCTCATCGCCCGAGCCAACCACGTAGGGCGCATACGGGATGTCGCTCCCGATCACGCCGACAACGTCAGACCCCTGTGTCGTCACCTCCGTGGTGATCGACTGCCCCAGTTTACCGGTGCGCACATACGATGAACTGGCCGGCGGCGCGGGATATGGCGGGAGATTTTGATGCACGAGATACATCCCGCGCGTCACGCCCGGCACAATGGCGCGCTGAAACTCCGCCGGCGTGAAGGCCTTCGCGAGATGGTCGAGAAACTCGCGGTTGGTGATCTCAACATCGAAAGAGATCATGGTTTGGGTGTGAGATATATCGGCAGAATGCCTTCGGTCAACATGCGATACAGTTTCGCAATGATGAGTTTGGCGTTGTGACCGTCCGTGCCGTGATTGAACTGTCGCGCATATAGAAGCGCGAATTCGATCTCTTTCGTCTCGCGATCGGTCAGGCCAACGCCCCCGCGCACTTCGATGACACGCACAGCCTGTGCAGCCGCTTCCCACGCCTGACGCACCGGCTCGCCGAGATCGTCCCATTTCGGAATAGGGCGGCCATCGAACGTCTCTGTGTATGCCTCAAATGCGATCCTGCCAAATGTTTCGCTCATATCTCTCCTATGCAACCTCTCCCGTTTCTTCGTCCCACCCCTCCGGCTGCTCCAGCACGGGAATGGTGTAGCACCTGCACCCAGGATGCGCCCCAGGTCGATCATACGTTTTACCGGTTTCCGGATCGATGAACGGGGAACCGACTGGTCGCGTTTGTCCGACCAGCCGGCCACACACCTCGCACACCCCGCCATCCTGCACCGTTTGCCACGTGTTGCCCCACACGCCGGCGGCATCCCATGCCAACTGGTTGCCAGCAGCGTATGCGTTGGTCGTCTCGCTCTGCGCGATCAGCCGTGCACGCTTCGGATCGTCGATCAGATCGTTGATCTTGCGTGTCAACACGGGTAGCGCTTCCCCTTTATCGATCCAATCTGCAACAGCCTTGCGGATGTCATTGACGCTGGTCGCCTGCATCTGTTTGATGAGCCGGCCAGCATTCTCGCGCGCCCACGCCTCTGCCGATGTGTTGACCACGTCCCACGACACGCCGGCGCGCACCTTCGCCGGCAACACACCGGGCGCAGCGCCGGCAGCACCACGTGCCTCATCCGTGCCGTGCAACACCGACGTGGCGAGCCACGTGAAGACGGCTGGCAACAGGATCGTGATGAACGTCTGCCAGAACGACGCGCCCGATGCCGCTGGCGGTGATAACTCGTCGCCACCCTCATCGTTGCCGGCGGCCGCTGCGAGAGCATCGATGTAGGCCGCCCACAGCGCCGGCTCGGTGTTGGCGATGGCCTCTGCCTGCGCGCGGTCGCCCACGTCGAGGGCGCGCACGATCTCGGACAGTTTCGCCGCGAGGTCATCGTTCATGGCGTCTTCGATCTTGCGCCGCCCTGCCGTCGGATGATTCTCAGCCTTCTGTAACTCCGACAGCAGGGCGCGTGATTTTGGGATCGTCGCCGCCTTGAACGCGCCGTTGATTGTGTTGGCGTCAGTCGCCAGCGCGAGCGCGCTGCGAATGCGTCCTTGAATCGCCTGCGGGATCGCACTGACACTCAGCGCCGGCGGCTCACAGTCCGGTTTCTTCCCATCCCACAGCCGGCGCAGCGATTTCTCGCGCCAGTGATCCAGCGCAAGTTTGACGAACTCCGCCGGCACGTTCTCTTTCGCGCCGCCCTTCCCATCGGTCTGCGTCCCATCGGTCTGCGTCCCATCGGTCTGCGTCGCGGGGTTGTCTGCGTTGTTCTGGCCGCCCGCAAACGGCGCGAGTGGCGCCGGCGGCGTGGGCGGCGGCTTCGGGTTGAACAGGTCATCCAGCAGCACCGGCGCGCCGCTCACGACGATGAACGGCTTCGCGTTGGGAATGGCCGGCTGTCCCTCTTTTGCCCGCCACACATTGATGTCAATCACGCCGTTCTGCAATTGGGTTTGCAGCATCGCCTGCGCGGCGGTCTTATCCTCCTGCGGGCCGATGTTAATAAAGCGCCATACCAGCGGCGCCTTCGTTTGGCGCTGCACGATGCTGGTGATCATGTTCTGGAGATACTGCGTGATCGGCCCGATGCCGAAGCGATACATGCTGTTCTCCTGCCCCTCCATGAAGCCTTTGCCCCCCAGTCCACTGCCGTTCACCAACCCCAGCTCGCTGGGCAAGAAGCCAAAGGCGTAGCAGGTCATGCGCAGCATGAATTCATCGTATGCATTCGACGACGCGGCATCTGGCCGGCGAAATTCATACACCGGCTGCCCGCCGCCTGGGCTGGGCAGGAACTTGATGCGGCGCAACTTCTCCACGTTGCCGGCCAAAAGCGCATCGATGTAGTTCTGAAACGTTTCGATCTGCTCCGGCGTCCAGTCCGATGGCAGAAAGGCGAAGGCCTCCGGCACGTTGGTCGTGTCCCAATAGGTCGTCGCTGCGAACTGTCGGCGCAGCGCCTCGTTGATGCGCAACACGAGGAACTCAATCGGGCTTTTGCCGTAGGGCGATGCAGCCGATGTGTTGAAAGGGCGATACAGGAGACGGTCGGCAGTGAACCACTGCCAGTTGCGCCCCTTGATCGCCTGCATGTAGGCCGGCGCCGGCGGGCGCGGGGTGCGACCGCGCTGATCCAGCAGCGGGCGAATGGTCGCGCCGTCGATCTGCTCGACGCTGAGCACGTTGCCGCCGGCGTCCTGGTCGACCCACAGACTCACCGCGTCATACACCAGCATGTCTTCCAGCACCGCATTGCACCAGCCGTCGAACTCGGTCACGCCGTCGGGCATCTTCCAGAACGCACGCAGCATCGTGATGTCGGCGCTGTAGTCGTTGTCGTCGCCAGGATCGGCCTTCTGAATGTCCCACTCCAACGAGCGGATCTCGCGCTTTACCGCCTCGATCACGATGCGCACGGCGTCGCTGGTGTCGGCGAAGTTTTTGAGCTGGCCGAAGGGCATCTGGCCATATCCGGCGCGCGGCATCATATACAGGTTGATGCCGGACTGGTAATCGAACACGCGCGGCTTTTCATCGTCACCCGTGAACGGTGGATAGGGAGTGCCTGGTGCGAAGATGCCGCCGGTGCCCCACACGCCGGCGTAGGCCTGCGCCATGCGGGAAGGATCGCTCTCGGTCGTTTCGTTTGTAGTTTCAGCCATGTTGCCCATCCTCTTGCGCCGCAGCATCCTGCGTGCGTTCCATCTCCTCCAGCTTCGCGCTTGCGTGCTGCACCCAGCCCGGCGTGCCGCTCGACATCATGGCGAACACGCCGCTCACTGCGTCCACGCGGTCATCGTGGGCCGCAAATGGGAATGCGCTCATCTCTTCGATCCAGTCTGCAATCCACGCATCGTCGTTGACGGTCTCGCGCACAAAGGCGAGCTTGCCCATCTCGGCGCGGTCGGCGACCGGCTGGGCGCGCGCAATCTTGTCGGTGTGAACGTCCACTGCACGCAGCGCGATGTTGACCAGCAATTTCTCGCGCATGAGTTCCTGCACCATCGGCGCGCCATGCGCCTTCGCCTCGACGCCGTGTCGCGTGTCGCGCTCGTCAAGCATCAACTCCATGGCCATCCTGCGCGCATCGGGGCTTTCCATTTTTCCGGCGCGTCCTCGGCGCAGGTATAGCGTGCCGTCGTCGCCAAATGCACCAGCGATGGTCGCGGTGTTATCGGCCTGCTGCTTGAGGCTATATGCCAGGTCGTAATAACGCACCCAGCGCAGGCCTGCCGGCGCCGCATCCGCCATGCGCAGCCATGCCTTTTTGAAGATCGAACCTTCGGCGGGGCGCGGCTGTTGCTGGTATTTCGCGAGCCAACTGCGCTCACTCACGCCGCGAATAGCGTCTAGCTCGACGCGCGGCCAGCGCGCCGGCCAGAGCGGCTCACCGACTGCGCGCCCGAGCGGGTCGGCGGCTTCGGCGATCGCCGGAAGTGTGACCACATCCCATCGCTCGCCCTTGCGTTTCGCGTCGTTAAGCAGCCGGCCAGCAAGGTCGTCTTCGTGCCAGCGCTGCATCATGCAGATCACGGCGCCGCCTGGCTCAAGACGCGGACGGATCGTGTCGGTATACCAGGTATAGACGCTTTCACGCGCCGCCATGCTGTCGGCCTCCTCCGCCTTGCCGATGGGGTCGTCGATGATGATGACGCGCGCACCCTGGCCGGTTGGCGAGCCCCCCACGCCAACCGCGAGCATGGCGGGGCGCGTGCGTCCAGCCAGCGTCCACCGCTGCACAGCGGCGTTGTCGGCGCTGAGTTGCGTCAATGGGAAAAGGTTGCCGTATGTCTCCATCTCGATCATGTTTCGCACGTTGCGACTGAATGTGTAAGCCAGCTCTGCGGTGTGGCTCGTCACCATGAACTGCTGCGACGGGTCGCGCCCCAGGCACCACGCCGGCCACAGTTCGCTCGTCAACTTCGATTTGCCGTGACGCGGCGGCGCAAAAATCATCAGGCGCTTCACCTCGCCCCGCTCCACCCGCTCCAACCATTCGGCGATATGCACCAGGTGCGCAGCTGGCTCATACGACGCATCCACCAACCCAACGAAGTCCATCAGGTGCCGGCGCGCTAATTCGCGCCTGGCCTCCTCAGTCTTCTTCCGCTCCCTCGCCTCCAGCTCCGCCCTTGCCTGTTTCGGCGTCGCCTTGAGCGATGATGGCGCGAAGCTCATCGTCGCTGAGATCGGCGAGTTCACTCCAGGCATCGTATTCGGTGCGCTCAATGCCGATGGTTTGCTTTGGTTTGCCGATGAGGTATTCGTAGATTTGCTGACGCGCACGCGCGCGGACTTGACCGTCTTCGTGCGTCGTGGCGTCTGTGAGGTTGACTTCGACGACTTTTTTGAACGCTTCTTCGTCGATGACGCTCGCAATGATCGCGAGGCGCGCGGCTTCGCGGGCTTTCGGCGGCCGCCCGCCGATGCCTTTGTGCCCTTGCGCGAACCACCCTTTTTCGTTGCGCTCACTCACGTTTCCCTCTTCTAAGCCTTCACCAGTAAGCCTTCACCAGTTAACTGGACAATCTGGATGCAACCCGTCGGCTACTCCTTAAACAGTACCGCCCGCACCGCACAATCCTTTGCTTTCAACAGTGCATACGCCGGAACACCCGCGATAGTCCTGCCGCACAGCGCACTCCCGCATTGCCTGCTCATCACACATCTGCTCACACGCCTGCCGGCTGCACCACAAACACCTTGTCGCGCGATGCCATGCCAGCGCCAGTTGAAAAGAATCGATACGTATAGCGGCCTGGTTTCACCGCCGGCCAGTCCACGGAATACGTCCCGGCTGTGACGCGGGTTACATTTGCGGGATAGAGATACTCGGTTGTTGCGCCGTCAGGGGCGCGCAACCGGAACGTCACCGTCGTCGGGTCCACCGGCGCGCCGGTGGATGCATCGGTGAATTCGCCTGTCAGCCGCACCAGGTTGCCTTGTTCGTAGGTGTTTACATCTCCCGCCATGAAATTACCTCGCAATGTCATCTGTGACACGCAGGCGCGTCACCCATTGCTCGCCCAGCGCGAGCGCGTTTTGGGTCTGCTCGGTCAGTGACGCGCGATACAGTTGCATGTCTGAAACGTGGACGATGGTTGAAAGAATCTTGATAGTGACGGCGCTGCCATCCCACGACGCGCCGCTGTCGCCGGCCGTAAGCACCGCCGCGATTAGCACCAGCTCGGCAAACGCCCCAGCGTCCGACGCGACCAACGTGACCGACAGGGCAACACTCTCGCCCAGCGTGCCAGCATCCGACGCAGCCGCGCTCGCAACGCCGGCAACAGCTTCTGCCAAAACACCTGCGTCCACCGCGCCACACGCCGCAAGGACATAGCCGGCGTCTGCACTGGCCGCTGCATCCACGGGCGAAAGCGCTGCGTCCAACACGCACGCCTCACCAGATGCGCCCGCGTCGTTGCGCGCAAGCGCAGGCACAAGCACGCTCGTATCTGCGCCACTAGCGGCGTCCGCAGCGTTCGGCATCGCGGCTGCGCCGATAGCTTCGGCCAGCGCGCCGGCGTCCGACGCGGCGACAAACCGCACGACTTGCAGCGCGATCGATTCGTTCAGCGCGCCGCTGTCACTCGCAGTCGCGCTGGCCAGAAGGGCAATGGCTTCCGCAAATGTGCCGCTGTCAGCAGCGTCCGCATCAGCCTGGAGCGCGGCGCTGTCGGCCAGTGCGCCGGCGTCGGAGAGCGCGGCGCTCACGGCGACAAATGCCGTGTCGGTGACCGATGCCACATCACTTGCGGCCTGATTCACGCCCGTCTGAAGCGTGCTCGATTCACTCAAGCTGCCGCTATCGCTCACGCTGGAGGCGGCAAGCAGCGTCGATGCGTCCGCAAGTGCGCCGGCGTCCGAACGGCTCGACGAAAGCACCGTTGCGCTCACGTCGTTCAGCGCGCCGCTGTCACTCGCAGTCGCCGAGGCAACCAGCGCGCCGATGGCTTCATTGAACGTGGCCGCGTCCGTGACCGATGCCACAACGACATTGGCGCGGATCGTCACAT
>OFRO01000350.1_pt1 | contig 17037 bp, 21 predicted proteins | sample 1543091 | NCBI WGS metagenome assembly OFRO01 (sample SAMN07774217, study PRJEB24372) | wastewater metagenome | isolation source: Exp Tend NO 10WW | collected 2016-02
TCGTGCCCACCTTCATGGTGATGGACCCCGAGCCGAACTCCGTCACCATGCTCGCACCGCCGCTGATGACCGCACCGGAGATCGTCCCGCCACTTACCAGTGCACCCGTCACCGTGCCACCGGATACCAACCCGCCCGTCACCGTGCCACCGGACACCACCGCACCGCTCACCGTGCCGCCGGAAACCCTCGACGCGGTTACCGACCCGCTGAACACCCCGTCCGTAGCCGTCAGCAGCCCCGTGGATGCGTCCACGCTGAACTTCAGCGCCCCAGCCGCGTTGTAGGCGAAGATGCCGCTGTTGTCCATCTGGATGCGCGGGTTGACCGTCCCCGTGCGCAGCACGCTCGCCGTCGTCACCTCGTACACCGTGTTCAGGATCGTGCCCGAGGAGAAAATGGGCCGCTGCGCCGGGTCGGTTGGCAGGTAGAACGTCAGCCCCGCCGTGCCATAGCCGTACAGCCCGGTCGGGTCCATCTGCACGCCCGGATTCTGCGAGCTGATGGCGCTCCCGCTGGTGCGCACCACCGCCCCCGCAATCGTGCCGCCGGCCACCTGGCCCGTGAAGTAGCCGTTGTTCGTCCAGATGCCCCAGCCGGAAGGCGTCACACTGCCCACCGACGGCATGCCCGTCATCTGCCCCAGCTTCAGCCTGGCCGACCCACCTTCGTAAATGGTCAGCGCCCCCACTGCCGGCGACACGCTGTCGTCGAGCCCCACCACCACGCCACTGTGGCTGTTCGGCGTCCCCCAGGTGAACGCGCCCACGCCGCCGTCCGTGAACTGCGCCCGGCCGGCCACCACGATGCCGAGGTCGCTCGCCACATCCGACAGCCGCGACCTGGTCAACGCCGACGGCAGCCCCCCGGCCCCGGCCCCGCCCGTCAGCTTGCTCACGATGTCCACCAGCGTCTGCTGCACCTCGCCCACCGTGCAGCCCGCCACCAGCATCCACCCGGTCGGCGTGTGCACCGGACGGTACGTCACCTCCTGCACGATGTAGCGGCCCGTCCCGGCCGCCAGCTCCAGCCGCAGGAACCCCGCATCCTCCAGCAACAGTTCGTCGCCGCTCTCAAGCTGCGACAGCGAGACGACGCTGACCCCCTGCGCTTCCAGCAACAACTCGTCGGCGTTCTCAAGCTGCCAGTACGAGTTCTCTTGCAGCAACGCCGCCGCCCTGGCCACCACCGGCGTGATGCCCAACTCTGGCGAGTACACGTTGATTTCTGTGCCCGGTTGCAGACCGAACTCCGGCACGTCAAACGCCAGCGTCTCCCGCGCCTGGCCGTACACCGCCAGCACATCCCGCGCGTACGCCTGCGCCTGGCTCACATCGGCGATGCTCGGGTCGTACACCTGGTACTCCAGCACCCGCTCGTGCAGCGCCTGCAACGCCGCATCGTCCACCACCGTGGACATCGGCGTCGCCTCGTAGTACGTCACCGTCACCACGCTGTTCGCCTGCGGCAATGAGCCTGGCCCCGAGCCGATGCGCACCTTCACGGTCTTCTGGTCGCGGTTAACGACCACCGTGCGCCACCGCCCCGTGTCCACGTTCGGCGTGCTCATCATCACCGCATCCGGCTCATACCCGATGCCGGGCGGCCGGATCAGCATGTTCGGGTAGCCGTCAAACGACGCCACCACCGACACGACACTGTGCGGCCGCACGGCCAGCGGCCCGAACTCGTACTCGTCCCCGCTCGCTGCCGCCACGAACGATTCCATGCGCAGGCTACCCTGCACGTCCGCCCCGTACACCGTCACCCGGTTGATCACCGACGCATCGTCGAGCGACCGCCGCAGGCTCCCGGCCAGCACATCAAACGTCGTCGTGTTGTTCGGCGACGCAGTGTCGATGTCGAACGCCGACCGGCTGGGCGCCCACTTGTTATACCAGTAGAAGTTCTTCTGGCTGTCGATGTACCAGGCTGCCCCCACCTGGCCCGCCAGCTTGTTCAACGCCCCGCGAAGCGTCATCCGGTCGAAGCCAATCGACTGGTTGTAGCTGGTCGTGTCCACCCTGGCCAGCGTGAACCCGTTCCCCACCAGGTACGTGTTGATGAGCTGCGTAACGATGCTGGCGTCCGTCTGCTGCGAGTACGACGCCGACACGATGATCTTGTCCAGCAGCACCGACCAGTCCCGGCACGCCAACTGCCAGCGCACTCGCCTGGCACTGCCCACGCCCGCCCCGGCCCCGTTGCGGTTCACCAGGTAACCGCCAAAGATACGCGTGGCGCCGACGGCGACGATCACCTCGTCCCACGGCTGCGGCACATAGCCCTGGGTCTCCTCCACCGTCATGTCCGCCACGCTGGTGGCGTTGCCGATGCCCACGCGCACGCTCAGCGCGTCGTACAGCAGCGACGAGCTGCGGTCCTTGCCGTCAATTGTGACCGTTACATTGTGGTTTGTTGTCGGCATCTGCTGTACAGGTAATGGGCCTTATCCCACCATCACCGCGCCCGTCAAATCAATTTCCCGCTTCAGTGCCAGCGCCAGTTCCCGGATCGCCTGCCGGTTCGTTGGCAGCGGACTCTCCACGATCACCCGCAGCGTCCGCTCCCCACCGCCCCACCTCGACGCATCCGGGAAGATGTACCCGTCGCTCCCCGGCACAAACATCTCCGGCCGGCCGCCGTCCCCTACCACATACGGCTGCCCCGCTTGGACCGGCCCACCCATTGCCCGCTTCTCAGCAGGCATCGACCCTCTGATGGCGTCCATTTGTTGGCGCCAGACGGTCATCTGGATGTTGGACCGCATCAGTGCATCGGTTGCCTTGCCCAGCATCTCGCCCACTTTGCCCCAGTCGCCCTTACCCATCGCGTCGAACGCTTGGCGCACGTATGCGAACGTCTCGACGGCTGCGACCATGTTCCCAGTGAAGCCCTCGATCACGGTAGCAATCAGGTCAAATGCCTGAACTGGAAAGCTCTTAACGAAGCCATCTACACCGCCAGCCATTGAGCCAGGCTTGTCGCCGTCGCCCCACAGGTCTGCCCATGCCTTTTGGAGTCGGCCCAGCTTCTCTTCCATGTTGTCCACGAATTCGCCGAACCGCGTCTGAATCGTCGGGAACGAGTCCTGCCAACTCTTCTGCACGTCGCCCAGCCAACCTGTCGCCTTTTTGGTCCACTCCTCAAATGCAGTGCCCAGGCCGCCGGTTTTTTCATCCAGCCATGGCTTGATCGTGTTGGTCCACAACTCCGCCAGTTTCGCTTGCACCTGCGGCACCGCGTCCACAATCCACTTCCACGCAGCGCCCCCCCACTCCACAAGCTTTGCTTGCCAAGTGGGCAAGTTATCCCCGACCCACTTTACCAGCCCGTTCCACAGCTTCGTCGCCTTTTCGATCAACACTGGGGCCGCATCCACGACCCACTGCCAGGCCGCTTTGCCCCATTCGCCTAGCTTGTCGATGAGCATCTGCCGCTTTGCCGGGTCCGTTACCCAACTCGTCAGCCCGTTCCAGAATTCCAACAGGCGAGGCTTGATCTGAACCTCCCACAGACTACGCGCCCAGGCGCCGAACTGTTGCCCCCAGCTCATCAGCGTATCGATGAGCACCTGCCGCTTTGCCGGGTCCGTGATCCAGCTCGTCAGCCCGTTCCAGAACTCCACCAGGCGCGGCCACACGAACTTGCCCCATAGGTCAATGGCCCAGTTCGCAAACGCCGACGACCAGCCCGCCAGCGTGCTTTGGATTTGCCCCAGCAGCCCCGAGTTGGACAGCCACGCCACGAACGTTTGGTAGAACCAGTTGAGTTGGTTTCCAAGCTCGCCAAGCGCCGCCGTTAGCCCGTTCTCTCGGAAAACCACCCAGATCGCCGTCAACCGCGCCGCCAGCCCCTCGAAGAAGCCGTTGATGGTTCCGGCGTTGGACGACACAAAGTCGGTCATCCACCGCACCATGTCTTTCCAGACCGGCAGGAACTTGTCGCCGACCATGATCTGGACTGACTCGACCACCCCCAAGAAGATTTCCCAGGCCCCCGTGGCCGTGTCCATGCGCGTGGCCATGGCCTGGCCTACATCGGTCCGTGCCATTGTCTCAGCCAGGCTGCTGAACCCTTCCTCGCCCTGCTGAGCGATGGCCACTGCTGCCCGCATGGCGTCGGCGCCAAAGATAGTTGAGAGCGCAGAGTTCTTCTGCTCGTCGCTCAGCCCCGTTAGCGCCTTCTTGAGCAGCCCTGCCACCTTGCTCATGCTCTTCATCTTGCCGTTTGCGTCGAAGAACTCGTTGCCGCCCTTTTCGGTCATCAGGCCCAACGCCTTCATCGTCGATGCGGCTTCTTTCGACTGGGGAATTAATCTTTGGAGGAACGTCTTGAACGAGGTCCCCGCATCCGACCCGCCCGCAAATAGCGGACTGATAGCGGCGATGGTCGTGTTGAAGTCCGTGAACGACACACCGGCCGCCGACGCCACGCCGCCGCCTTGGGCCAGCGCCTCGGCATAGTCCCCTATCTCGAATTTGCTCGCCTGGGTCGTCGCCAGGATGTTGGAAATGGATTTGTCGAGGTCTTCAGCCCTGAGATTGAAGATGGCCATGCTATCCGAGGCAATGCTCGCCGCCTGGCCGAAGTCTGCGCCCGTGGCGTTGGCCAGCATCACCGTGCTGCGCGCCGCCCCACCGAGGATGGTGTCGAGGCTCAGCCCGGCCGTGCCCAACTTCTCGATCACGTCGGCCGCCTCCGTTGCGGAGACTTTGAGGTTCGGGTCCAACCCCAAGTCGGAGATGAGCTTGGAGACCTTGTCCGTCTCCCCAGCCGTGAGGGACATTGCCGCGCCGATGTCGGCGACGCGCTGTTCCATATCCGCCGCCGACTGCGTGGACTTGACGACGACCGCCGTCAGCCCGGCCACCCCCGCCGCCGCTGCCCCGGCCGCCACCGTCACCCCCAGGTGGATGGCATCGCCCAGCTTGCCGAACGCCCCACCGACCGCCCCGAGCCGGCTGTCTACGCCGTGCATCGCTCGCTCGAAGGCACTCGTATCCGCGCCCACCTTGGCGAACAGCGACGCAATTTGCTGGCTCATCCATGCCCCCGTTCCTGCTGCCGCAGCCGGGCGACTGCCGTTTTATAGCGCACCCACAGAAACCATTCCATGTTCGTGAGCGGGCCTGGCTGCCCGGTCAGCAGCTCGCGCACGGGCCGGCCGAACGTTTCGGCCTGTGCAAATAACACCATATTATCCGTACCGTGTACGTTGGCGGTCCCGTCGTTCGGCAGACTTACGAACCACCACCAACTGCGTTTCCCAGGTCTTCACCCTGCGCCGCCGGCAGCGTCTCAGCCATGCCCGAAATCTGCATGATACGCTCGGCGAGCTTTCCCACCATGCCAGCCTTGGCCTGGTCAAGCTGCTTAAGCTGCTCTGCCGACAGCGCCGGCTGAACCATGCCCGTGCCGACCGTGGCCAGCGTAATCGCCCCCACGTCGCCGTTGTGCCGCTGGTTGATGAGCCGCACCTCGGCAAACGTCAAGGGCCGCAGTTGCACCAGGCCGACGCCCGACACCTCGAAATCGACCGGCTCCCCCAAGATGCCCGCCAGGAAGTCGGCCGCACCTACGTAACTACCCGACATACGTCACCGGCCCACTCGGCTCGAAGTCGTAGGACGTGTCCGCCTTGCCCTGGTGCGAGATGGCCCGGCCGTGCCCGGTCATGTACGCCGTGCCCACGTTCCAGTACGCCGTCCCCTCGGCCAGGCGCAGCGCAATCGCCGACCCGCCCAGCATGGCGTTGCGCAGCGAAGTCTGTGCCGTGTCGTCTCCCGCGAAGTTGCCGGAGAACGAACCGGACGCGGCGCGAATCGACGGGATGCTGCGCTTCCAGTTGTCGCCGAACGCGCTCACCTCGACCGGACTCATGCTCAGGTCCAAGTTCCACTCCGTGATTTCGCCGACCACTGTCGTCCCGCCGGTCATGTAGACCACACTGCCGGCAGTGCCGCTAATCGGTGTGCCCATCTCAAGCCTCCCAAATCTCTGCCCTGTAAATGCCCCCGACGTGCCAATACCCGTCAGGGTCCCGATACTCAATGGTCGTCTGCCGCTCAAAGCGCAGCAGCTTATACCCACTCACCGCCACCGTCCCGCCGCCCTCGATGCCCCCGTGCAAGCTGTCATAGCTGCGCGTGGCTCCCGTTGGCCACTGGTCCCGGCTCACCACCTTGACTGCATAGTCAGCGTTGAAGCCCTGGCTGTTGAACGTGTGCTCATCCCGCCCGGCCTGCCGCTGCACGATGACATAGGGATGTGCCGTCCCCTGTGGCCCCGTCGCATAGTAGGCCGGCAGCGTCGTCGCTCCATCCACCAGCGCATATACTGCCGACCCCAGCGCACTAATCGCCCCCATCAGTCACCGCCGCCCCCATGTTACGCGTCAGTTCGTCAACTGTGTCGGCCACCGCCGGCTCCAGGAATGGGTTAGCCGCCATGTCGTGCGTCCCAAGTTCCTGATAGATGGCGTATTCGACGCTGGGTCCCACGTGCGCCGTGTCCTCATTCTCCGGCTCCGGCAGTTCGGCGCGTGGTGCGTCGCTGGCGAGCACCGGCATCTGGCTCGGCATGCGCCCCATGCGGACGTAAATCGAGTTGCGCAGCGCCCCCGTGTCCACCGGCGCCCGCACCTTCGCTTTCCCCTCGATGGTGAACGCCGTCGCTCTCACTGCGTTGCGCCGGTTGCCCGGCAGGTTCCTCAGTATCTCGTTCAGCCGGCTCGTGTCGAGTTCCCAGTCCACCGACCCCGACCGCCGTCTCGCTCGAAACGCCATAGCGATACCCCTGCGCTACCAACCCCGCCGCATACTCCCACTCGCCCTCGGGCACGAAGTGCCGCCCACCATCGGGCGCAATCAGCATCATGGGTGGAACACCGCGAACCGTGAATCCAGCCACAGGCTGAAGCCCTTGGCATAGATGTCATGCCCCAGCATCGCATCCTGCTCGCTGAACCGGCACTCCCTGGCCACCTCACCCCGCATCACCAGGCACGACCCCGCCGACTCAAGCTGGAACAGTTCCCCCGGCTCACATGCTGCCAGCCCCGGATGGTACGGCGGGTTCGCCGTGAAGTGGCTTCCGGCCGCACGATGCCCCCACGTGTCATAGAAGAAGCCGCCGACGTGCATCGACATCGGCGCCACCGCCGGCACCCGTTCCAGGTCCTTCAGCAGCCGCAGCATCATCGGCGTCTCCCACAGCAGGTCAGCCTCGACATAAATCAGCGCATCGAACGAATAGCGCGCCACCCGCTCGAACAGCCGGTTCCACGTGCGCGCAATGTTGGCCCACCGCGTCGGGTCGTCCACGCTGCCAAACGGCGGCCCGCCATGCGCAAACTGCACCACCTCCAGCCCCTGGTATTGCTGCGTTGCATCCACCAGCAGCGGCCACGTCTGGTCCGTCGAGTCGCCCTCGGCCACCATCGTGCGCAGCACATCGCCCCGCCCCAGCAACGCCTTGTGCAGCGCCTTCACCTGGCTCAGATACCGCCCCAGGTACGGCTCCCCGTTGCGCATGATGCTCGTCAGATAGACCTTCACGGCCGCCCTTCCCGCTGTACCGATAATCTGTTGTTATCTGTACTCGGCTGCATGTGGAAAAAGAGTTGCAGCCAGGCGTTGACAGCCTCGTTGGCCACGCTCCCGTTGAACGAGCTGCGCCCGGCACGATACTCAATCGGCTGCTCGATAATCTTCAGCCCTAAAGAGTGCGCCCTGCCCAGCACCTCGATCTGCCACCCGTGCATCCGGCTCAGGTACTCATACTCCAACAGCGCAGTCAGCGCCGCCGGCGAGAACGCCCGTAGCCCCGACGTCCAGTCCGTGTAGTGCGTCCCCACGGCCACGTTGCAGGCGGTAGCCGCAGCCCGTGACGCTGCCGGCCGCCAGCGTCGCCCCGCCGCATTGTCGTAGCTCGCCCCTGGGCGGAACCGGCTGCCAATCACCAGGTCAGCCCCCGTTACCAGCAACGCATCGGCGAGCAGCCTGGCGTCCTGCGGCTTGTGGCTGCCGCCGGCATCCACCTGCACCACGCACGTCGCCCCCTGGCGCAGCGCCCACCGCCAGGCTCGCATCAAACACTGGGCGATGCCCAGCCGCCGGATGGTGCCCGTCACCACCACCTCGGCCCCGGCATTGTAGCCCGCCGCCTGCGTGTCGTCCTCCGACGAGTCGTCGATGACCAGCACCTCGAACCGCTGCGCCCGCAGCGCCTCCACCAGCGCCCCGATGCTGTCGCCCTCGTTCAGCGTCGTCACTACCGCATACTCAGGCACTGGTGTCCTCCACAAACCCCGCCCACCAGGTCGGCTGCTCTTTGTAGAGCATCGCCAGCCGGCCAGGCGTCGGGAAAATCGTCGCCGTCCACCCCGCCATGATCAGCCAGTCCATCGCCGCGCTCACGTCGTTCATGTACGTGTCGTGCAGCGCAATCACCCCGTCGGCCGCCATCAGCCCAGCCACCGCCCGCACATCGGCGAGCGGCTGGCCGTACAGGTGGAACCCATCCACGAACGCAAAGTCCACCGGACCCACGAACAACTGCGAGCTGAGCACATCTGGCGAGCGCCCAATCTCCAGCCGCACCCGGCCGTCCAGCCCCGCCCGCGTCAGGTTGCCCTTGAACCGGCGCAACTGCCGCTCCTTGTCTCCCCCCTCGCTCAGGTCGTCGATGCAGACCAGGTGTCCGCCCGTGGTCAGCCCGGCCGCCATGTGCGCAGCCGTCCAGCCCACATACGAGCCAATCTCCAGCGCGTTCCGTGGCTGGCCCGCATGCACCGCCATGTGCAGCAGTTGCGCCTCCAGCGCCGTCGCGCAGATCGCCCCGCGTAGCTCCCGGTCCTGGTAGTACACCCCAGCGTGTTCCGGGTCCGGCCCATCGTGCTGCACCAGGTCTGCAAACGCATCCAGCAGTGCCCGGCTCATCCCCTCCGGCGTCGCCGCAATCGTCGCCAGCCGCAGCTCGTCCACCATGTCCACCGCCACGCTCATGCCCGCACCGCCTCACGCCCGTTAATCCCAACCGCAGACAGCCGGGCCTGGCGGGGCGCCGGCTGTAGCGTTTGGGGGCTATTCGGTGTGGCCACCGGCCCGGCCGCTGGGGTCTGCACCACCTCGCCGTCCAGCCGGCGCATCAGCGGCGCCCAGTTCTGCTCGACGATAGCGTCCCAGCTATACTCGGCGTGAATCTGGTCCTGCGCCCGCAGCCGCTCGCCCATCGGCCAGGCGTCCCCGTTGTCGTGCCACTGCGCATACAGCAGCTCGAGCGCCTCCCGAATGCCGTTCACATCCGGCCATGCCTGCCACGAGTTGAGCTGCGTCCACACCATGTCGAGCGGGTCCACCGAGTACCCCCAGCGGACCAGCTCCGGCATCGCCGAGAAGTTGGTCGTGATGACCGGAGCCCCACATGCCTGCGCCTCGATCAGCGGTATGCCAAACCCCTCCGACATCGATGCCCCGAGAAACGCGTCTGCGTTGTTGTACAGCAGCGCCATGTACTCCGCCGGCAGCCCAGTATGATAGGCATACCGGTCCGGGAAGATGCACCGCTCCGCAATCCCCAGGTTGCCCAGCAGCGCGGCAAAGTCGATGCCGCCATACATCTGCGTCGGCTCACTGTGAATATAGAGCCGTGCCCCTGGCTTGTCCTTCGCAAACTGCGCCCACGCCCTGAGCTGCACCTGGAACGCCTTGCGGTCCGGGAACCCCTTGTTGGCGGCCACCATCACCGTCAAGTGCTGCGGGTTGCCCAGTGCCTCCTGCCGGAACTGGCGCACCGCCCCCACATCCTCCAGCACCCGGAACACCTGCGGCTCCAGCCCATGCGGGATATACTCATTCGCCACTCCCGCCCTGGCCAGCAGGTCATGGCCCCACTTGCTGTACGTCAGCGGCCTGTGTGCCCCCTTCAGCGAGTCCAGCACCTTCTGCGGCACCGGATCATGGTCGATGGGCAGCCAGGGCAGCCACAGTGCCGGCGCAATCTTCTGCGCCGTCTCCTGCATCACCCACACGTCGATCAAGCTGATGACAACGTTCGCCCCGAAGTTGCGCGTGTGTGCGCCGATGATGTCGTTCCCATACGGGTCGGCTCCGGCCGGGTAAACCCGGATGCCGCCCACCTCGTGCACACCACCCTGCAACCCATACCATGCAAACATGGCAATGTTCGACGTCCCGCCAATCTCTGGCAGGTTGGCCAACCGCGGCAGCAGGCTCCGCCCCTGGACACCGTATCCACTGGCTGAACATTTTTGGTGCGCTCACCAAAACGCATTAGAGCTATATAGGACCCTAAGCGTTTTGGTGAGCGCACCTCCTTTCTCTTGTGCACTGGCGTAAGCCATTGTGTCTCCTGAGGGTTTCTCACTGTCGATTCCGACAGTGACAGTGCGGATAACGTTCCATTACCTGACCAGCCTCACGACGCCAGCACACCAGCCATCGCGCTGATCATCGAGTTTACCGTCCACTCCAAGTCGCTGTCGCTGCTCTCCGCCGTGATCACCGGATTCGTGGCCACGCCGAACGCCATGTTCTGCGCATGTGGCCCCGGCGCCCGCAGCACGTGCCCGCAGAACTCCGCCACACCTTCCGGCGTGCTCGGGTTGTTCAGCAACGCAATCGCCGACTTCACCAATGCCTGCTGGGTGCGCCGCACAAACGGCACATCCGTCGCCAGTTCATACTGCTCTAGCAATGTCATTCAGCACCCTCATCCAACTTCGTCACCGAGCAGCGCACCGCCGTCTGCCAGTCCTGCCCGTTGTTGACCTCAGTCACCTGGTACAGTCGCCCGCCGGCCAGTATCCGGTCCGCAGCCGTCACCTGCGTCCCCACCGGCAGCGTCACAAACCAGCGTGTCTCCGACACAATCTGCGCACCCTGCTCGCCCTCGGCCAGTGCCCGGCTCGCCTGCGTATACACCCTGGCCGCCACCGTGCCCACCGCCGCCCAGCTCTCGCTGTACCCGCCCATGCCGTCCGGCGTCATCGTTGCCCGCTGGAGGATGGCCGAGCCGGGCAGCGCAGCGCCCTGCAGGGCCTGCATCCACGCCAGGTCACCCGCTTCAATCAGGCCAGTCATAGCTCACCACATCGTTGCGGTACATCGTCGATGTGCGCAGCCCGGCCGCCCCGCTGCCAAACGTCGCCATTGCACTGCATGCGTCCGCCTGGCGCTCGTACTGGGCCGCCAACTGGCTCGCCTTGAAGCTGGCCCCGTCGGCCGTGAAATCAAACCGGCTCGCCACCTGCGCCGCCTTCTGTCGCCAGATGTCGGCCGCCGCCGCATACACGTCGTAGCTGCGCGCAGTCAGATAGAACGCCGACCCGCCCGTGTCCGCCACGAACGTGATGCGTCCCGCCTGCGTGTCCACGCCATAATCCGCCGTCCCCACCCGCGCGCCCGCAGACCGGCGCACATACAGGATGGCCGTGCCGCCGTCTGTCGCCTCTAGGTTGCCATGCGTGGATTGGTGCACATAGTAGCGAGCCGTGCCCCCGCCGTCGTACTCCCGCAGCGGTTGCAGCAACTCATCGACGAAGTCCAGGCGGTTTCGGTCGAGCACCGCCTGGACCGCATCGTCGCTCCAGTAGGCAGCCGTGCCAATCGTGTAATCGGCCGTCCCGGCTGCCGCCAACTCACGCACCCGCTGAATTAGCGTCGCCAGCGTCGTGCGTGCCATGCTCTAGCCCTTGCCGCCCTTGTAGTGGATGGTAACGACCACGTCGCCCGGCGCCGTCACACTGCCGGTCACCGCGTACTTCGCCACCAGCCACTGCCCCGCCGTCAGTTCGTCGGCGTTGGCGTTGACGTTGAACGCAGCCGGCGTGTCCGCCGACCAGCCCACCGTCCCGCCTGCCGTGCCGATGGCCGCCGTGGCCGTGCCCGCCGTGCCGCCGTTGTGCAGCGTCATCGTGGCGTAGTTGCTGCCGTTCGCGGCCACCGCCCCGGCCGGCGTAGCGTAGGCCGCCACCACCGTCACCCCGCCAAACGGCGCAGGGAACAGCGGCAGCGTTACCGTGCCGGCCGTCCCGCCGGCGATAGGGGCCGCGATCACCTGTGTGTTGTACCCAGCAAGTTTGCTCATGGTGCCCCCTATGCCGGCTCAGTCGCGTCGGCAGTGAACTTAACCCCGAACTCGTCACGGACGATGCCGTAACCGTAGCCGGCGTTGATGTTGAGTTCCCATGCACGCGCCGAGGCATCACGCTCGGGTTCCATGCGCGTCGGCCGGCGCGTGTCCAGCATGATCGCCTGCGTGCCGAAGATGCCGCTGATCGCGTCCGCATTGGCGTCCACGCTGATGTTCGACGTGGTGTAGATGCGGATGCCGCCCAGCAACTCCTGAACGAAATACTGGCGCAGCGCCTGGGTCGTCACGTCTTGGAGGTTCGTGTACGTGGCCGCCGGCTTGCCAAGCTCGAGCCACAGATCATGCCAGTGGTACGGATGCAGCACCGACTGGATTGCCCCGAACTGTCCCGCCTTGTTGTAGCGCACAACGGCCACACCCGCCGCCCACTTGGCAAACGTCGCCGTGGCATTCGCCCCGTCGCCCTTGTCCGTTGTGAAGGAGGTAAACAGGCTCAGCAGGTCCACGTCGATCTTGGTCGCAATCGCCCCGCCCAGCTCGCGCTCGGCGTCCATCTGCGCATTGTCCGGGTCAGTCTCCAGGTCCCGGTCGGTCAACACCACTTGGGCGATAACCTCGCCCGGCGTGATCGTCGCCTTGGTGCTCTTCCCGAACGTGGTCGGCGCGTTGAAGTCTTGCGTCTCCGTCACCGACACGGCAGTAATTGCCGGGCGGATAGGCACCACCCGGTTCATCCACCCCGTGGCCGAGCGGTTGTCCACCAGCCCCGCCATCAAGTTCATCTCTCGTGCGACAAACAACGCCCGTTCGTAAATCGTGTTGAACAGCCCGTTGAGGTCGCTGACTGTAGTGACAGCCATGATTAGCCTCCGAAAATGCTCGACTTCTGCTGGCCGCCGAAGTAACGTTGGCGTAGCTCAGCATCCGTCAACCCCGTAGCGCCCACCGCGCCCGGCTTCACCTGTTGCCCCGTCGCCGGCTTGGCGAATTTGGCGAGCACTTCCAGTGCCTTCGCCTCATCCTCCAAATTCACCTTCGACAGGTCGAGCAGCGCCGCCACGTCCGGGTCCACGCCCGCCTTCGTGGCCAGCCTGATGAGCTGCGCCTGCTTAGTCGCCGACTCCGCCTCCGACGCCTTCTTCGCCAGTTCAGCCTCCAGGGCTGTCAGGCGCTCGGTCATCTTGTCAGAGTCTGCGGCCTTGCCGCTCAGCTCCTTCACCTGTGTCTGCACCTCGCGGAACTGGGTGCGCCACTTGGCCGCCTCATCCCGCAGTTGCTGCACATAGGCTGCGTCGAATTGCTGCTGCTCTTGCTTCTGCCCGGCGTCCTGCGCCTGGGCCTCATCACTGCCGGGCGCCTGGCCCTGCGTCTCGTCTGCCATTGCCTGCCCCACTGATAAACTCGTTATATACGGACGCCTGGTCCGTCATCGGCTGCCCTTGTCGCTCCAGCACATCCGCCAGCCACTCGCCCAGGTGCGCCGGGCTGATAATTCGCTTCTCCGGCCGCCCTGGCCCGCTGTCCGGCGTCGGCGCGCACTGCGACCACAAGTCCTTGATCGTGCGCTCGCCCCACGCATACCCCATCGTCACCGGCCCGAGGATGTTCTTTGCCTCTTCCAAGGTGCAGATGATCGGTTGCAGTTGGCGGCCTTGCAGTAGGTTGCTCATGTACTGGTAATGCGTCTTATCGCCCCACAAAAAAACGCCAGACACCCGAAGACCTCTCGAGTATCTGGCGTCTGGCGCTCTAGTTGTTCAAGGACCTGGTGCGTTCCCCCGAAAAGCCGGCCAGGAGACCGGCCAACGCACCAGGTCATCTGTCAGTCTATCACGACGGCACTGGCATTACAATACTCGTCAGGTAACTCCCCCTCGAGCACCGGCCGCCCCAGCAGCGCCGTCTGCGCCAGGTCAAACCGCACCACCATGTCCCCCCGCCGCACCTCCAGCACCCGCCCATCCAGCAGCTTGCCCCAGGTCTTCCCCAACGCGGTTAGAAGTACATCAGTCGTAGAAACTGAACCCAGCCCCAACGCCATCCGGCTGCCCCCTGCGCGCCTGCGCAACTAACGCCCATGCCCGGTCTGCCACCTCGTTGCAACAGTCCGCCGGCAGCCCGTAGTTAACGACCAGCCGCATGTACTGCGTCCTGAAATACTGCACCGTCGTGATCGGGTCCAACATCTCCAGCATCGACGCATAGTCCTCCAGCGTCCCGCTGGCCAGCGCCGACGCCACCCGGCCCATATCCAGCGTCGCACGCCCGAACAGCACCCGCAACACCCGCTCCAGCATCACCGCCTCCGGTAGTATTCTTGCGCTCGGTCACCCAGCAACCCAGATAAAGACGCCTCCCGCAGCATGTCGCCATACACCGGGTCGTCGTACTGCACCGATAGTTCCGGCAGGTCGAACTCCCCCGCCTGCCATGCCGCCCACATCGCCGGCCCCATGCGCCGCTGCTGCTCCCCCGCCGGCAGCCCCCGGAACCAGTCCCCCCCCGGCTGCACCTCCGGTACACTCAGCCCTAAGCGCGCCGCCAACGGCACCTTGGGGATAGCTGCACACCGCCCGTTGTGATGGTCGTTCAACACCTCGTCCACCTGGTGCGCACTGCCATGCTGCACCACGCACGACATGCACACCCGATCGTCGAGCTGCGCATACCACGTCCACCCCGCCACGATGTCGCTGTTGGCCATGTAGTTCGCCCGTGTCGCCTCACGGTACGCCCACAGGTTCGCCGTCCTCGCCGTCGTCAGTGCCCAGTTCAGCCCCACGCCCAGCCGCTGCCGCACAATCTCCCGCGCCACCTTGCGCGGGTTGTAGCCCAGCGCAATGCCATCCACCAGCGCCTCTTCCAACTGCCGGGTCACCGCCGGCCCAAAACTGCGCGCCAGGTTCGCATGCAACGGCGAGTCCTCGCCAAGAAACCCCAGCATCGTCTCCACCTGCTCCGCCGGCAGCATGTCGAAGCTCGCCGTCACTGCCCGCTGCGCCGTCGGGCTGGTAAAGTATGCCTGCACCATCCCCCGCGAGTCAGCCAGGCCCGCCACCACCTCGCCCTGGGCCGCCCGGCTCACCTCCACGTCAGCGTACTGGCCCCACCGGGTCAGTTCCTCCTCCGCCTGGTTGACCAGCGACCGCACCGCCCCCAGCCGGGCCGCCTGCGCTCGCCCCACGGGCAGGCCGCTGCCCTGGATAGCCGTTAGCGCCTGCTCCAGCCCCGTCTGCTGCTCGTTGAGCCGGGCATACACCCGCCCATACGTCTGCACCAGCCGGTTGGCAGCGTCCCGCTCCCTGGCCAACGCCTGCGCTCTGAACAGCTCAGCCGCGTCGAGTACCGGATGCGGCATCTACTCCCCCTGTACGTGTAACAACTGTTATTGCGCCTGGCTCACTGTCGGAATCGACAGTGACGTGCCCGTCTGCGGCTGCTGCGCGCCCCGCTCGAACGCCCGCAGCAACTCCTCGCCCAACGTAGACCGCTGCGCCTGCTCTGCCTGGATGCGCTCCAGCTCACGCTCCGGGTCGTACCCACGCTGTTCCAGGTACGTCTCCAGGCTTAACCCTTGCTGCCGGTCCAACGCCAGCCCCTGCACGCGCGTCGCCTCGTCGATTGGCAACGGGTCCGCCCACACGTTGCGCACCTGGATGTCGTTGCCGATCTTCCCCATCTCCAGCAGCGCAGCGTTGATGCCGGCGAGCATCTCCCCATACGTGTTCTGCTTCACATGCGTCAGTTCGAGCAGGTCCCCGTACAGGATGCGCAGCGCAAAGCCCGACAACTGGCCCACGTTCACCTTCTCTGGGTCGAGGTCAGGCACCCCCGTGATCTTGGCATACGCCTCCCGCAGCCCCGCCCAGAAGGAATATGCGCTGACCAGGTCGCTCTGCATCTCCAGGTTGAACACCTTGGCGTCGCTCTTGGGGATGCTCCAGAACTGGTCCACCGCCGTGTTCTGGAGTTCCGGCGCAGTGAAGCCCGTGCCAATCGTGCGCGGGTGCGCGTGGTAGCGCAGGATGCGGCTGATGTTGCTGGCCGTGAAGTTGATGGCGTCATTGATGTCCGCCTCTTCCAGGTCGCTTATGCCCCAGATGTCCACCGGGTTCGGCCGGTTCTGGCACCAGAAGATTGGCGCGAACGAGTATGGCCAGGGCACCTCTTCCACCAACTGCCAGTCGTTCAGCCCCTTGTCGCTCACCTCTTCGGTGATCACCCACGAACCGTCCTCCTGTGCGTCGATGCGATGGCGCTTCCACACGTCGCCCGACTGCCACACGATCCGGTACGACACCACGTCGTCGATGTCGTCCGCATTCGTCACCACGTCCATCAGCGTCGGGTTCAGCACCGCAATGCGCGGCAGGTCCCCGGCCTGCACCGGCGGGTAGAGTCGCACGAACGCCGTGCCGCACACCCCGCCGTTGATGCCAATCTCCTGTAGCAGCATCGCCCGCTGCTCGTCCGTCCCCCAGGCCAGTTGCAGGTACGCTTCCGCCCGCTGGTCGTCCACCTCGAACGTTGGTGGCTGCCCAAAGAGGAACGACACCGACTTGTCCACCACCCGCCGCGAGTAGTTGACGAGCACGTTGTCGTTCGCCTGGCCTGGCTTCACCGCCAGCGGCCGGCGATGCCGTCCCCGGTAATAGTTCCAATACTCGGCGAATAGCTGCACCCGCTCCTGGTGCGTCTTCGACCGCGGGTTGAACGCATTTCCCGTCGCCTGCCGTGCATTCGGCAGCATGTCCCAAATTGCCATGTCTCACCGCCTCAAAAGTCGTAGAACGGATTGCTGGTTACGTCTGGCTGCAATCCAAACGCCGCCCATGCCAACGCTAAACTCATAACAATGTCATCATGTAACCCATCTGGTGCACTGTAGCGCACAAGGCCCGATGGCAGTCTCTCCATCTC
>OFRO01000351.1_pt1 | contig 17012 bp, 24 predicted proteins | sample 1543091 | NCBI WGS metagenome assembly OFRO01 (sample SAMN07774217, study PRJEB24372) | wastewater metagenome | isolation source: Exp Tend NO 10WW | collected 2016-02
TGGGCGGCACACCGGTCGAGAGCAAGTGGACGCAGGCGAAGCCGAAGAACATCGGTAAGGCCAACCAGACCACCGCACACCAGCAAGCCATGCTGGAAGGCAACGCGAAGCGTGAAGAGAAACTTCGTGCCGAGTACCGCGCCAATGTCGCCGACATCGACAACGTGCCGCGCGGCCCAATGCTTGCCGCTACCTACGCAGGTAACTTAAACTTCACAAAGGGTGTGTGGTGCCAGCCGAAGCTGGACGGCATTCGCGCACTCATCACCAAGGACGGCGCCTTCACCCGCGAGCTGCAACCCCACACCAACGTGGATCATATCCTGAAAGCGTTGGCGCCGCTGTTCGTCGCCGATCCGGGCCTGATCCTCGACGGCGAACTCTACAACCACGACCACAAGGACAACTTCAACAAGCTGGTCCGCATGGTCCGCAAGGTGACGCCCGATGCTTCGCTGAAGGCGGAGATCGAGGCGACGCTCCAGTATCACATCTACGACATCGCCAGCGACAAGGGTGGGTTCAAGCATCGCGCGTTCGCCCTGCTGAACATCAGCCAGCTCTACGCCTCTTCGCCGATCATCAAGGTGGTCCCCACCACGCACTGCGACTCGCAGGAGGCACTCGACGGCGAGAACGGCATCTATACCTCGCAAGGTTACGAGGGCCAGATGGTGCGCCTCGATGCGCCCTACGAGTTCGACACCCGCTCGAAGAGCCTGCTGAAGCGCAAGGAGTTCGACACCGCCGAGTTCAAAATCTCCAAGATCGAGGAAGGTGAAGGTAACTGGGCCGGCTACGCCAAGCGGGTCGAGTTCATCCTGCCGGACGGCCGCACCTGCGGCGGTGGCATCAGGGGCTCGCGCGAAGAGATGCTCGAGCTACTGCAGAACGCGCACAAGCACACCGACGTCACCATCCGCTACTTTGGCCTGACGCCCGACGGCGTGCCGCGCTTCCCCGTGGCGATCGACTTCCACCAGGGGCGAGTTGACTGATGGTCTGCATCGCTCACGTGCCAGCACCGGCCGAGCCGCCGGTCAAGAAGAAGCGCGTGGTGGACTACTCCCGCCTCGTCCTCAGCAACGGGCGCCTGACGCGCGCCTACTGGCTCCTGCGTGAAGGCTTCACGCAGGACGTCCGACAAGATTGGATCCACCGCGGGTCGATCCCGAAGGACGGGTTCTACTGCTGGAGAACCTCGCGATACATCTTAGCCTTGGAACGCAGAGGTTACCTCCACAGGGTAAAGGGGCCGCGCGGCGGCAAGGGCGTGTTTCGCACGACAGAAGAAGGGGCGTTCGCAATGCTCCTGGCTGAGGGTCAACATGAAGCTAAAAAACAAGCTCCGGCTGCGAAAGGCACTCCGGGACGGGATGAGCGACGATGAGGCGATTACGACGGCGCTGTTAATGGGCGTCACGTTCAGGACGTACCCCGGCAGGGGTGGCGATCTTCACTACGTCGAGGAAGAAGGAACGCCCGCCCGCCTCTTACGGCGGCCGATCCAGCGAACCAAGGGCGATGCCGCCCGCGCCTACCTCCTCTCAATCTCGGCCTACTGACATGACCGACGAAGAATGCATCGCGCTGGCTGCGCTTCACGGGTGCGGCTTTCATAAGAGCCTAGGCTCGTACTGGACCGCCACCGAGTGGCATACCAACCCACACCCGATCGAGGTCGGCCGACCTGGGGGTGTCAACGCCTTCAAGTCGCGCGAAGAGCTCGCACGCACCTACTGTAAATATTACGGGCTGATCCCATGACCGACGAAGAATGCATCGCGATCGCCACCCTCCACGGCTGCCTGTTCGCCGATATCGCTGGGGTATACCCCAACAACTACGGCGGCTCCAGTCGGTATTTCGTCCACGATTGGATGGGTGAATTCCACCCGATGGAGTCCGCTCAAGAGGAGAAAACAGGCTCTCCAGGCTGGCCAACACGCGAGGCGCTTGCTCGCGACTACTGCGAGTTTTACGAATTACTCGAGTAAGTAACATGAAACCATCAAACCTTCAGACCTTCCGACCTGGCCTCAAGGCGCTGCTCTGGATCATCCCAGTGACGATCTACGCTTCGGCTCTCGGCTGGAAGTTCATCTTGGGGTTGGTTGGTTTCATCATCCTCGGTCACGCCATGAACAGGCTCGCCGAGAAGATCCTCCCTGAGCCGGCGAAGGCGAAGAAGTGATGCTGTGGGAGGATTACGAGAACCTCGTCATCACGACAGCGCTGCTGATGGGCGCTGAACCGTCGTACTACGACTATGGGCGCCCCGAGCGCGCCCACGCCCGCAAGTACCGGAGCTGCCGCCCGCCCGGAGGTCCTGACGCCTATGGCCACACGCGGTTCGAAGCCTGCCGGTTCTGGCTCAAGAAGAAGGGCATCACGATCAATCGTAAGACGGGCGAGATCACGCGACACCTACCGCACTCGTTCCTGTCCTACCTCGAGAATTATTAGCCATGAGCGCACTTCGCTTCGTCGCCTGGGGAATGCTCAACGTCGATGACGTTGAGGACATTATCTCGCTCGAGAAGGCCATCAACGAAGAGCTCGAGCCAGACGGCTTGACGATCAGACCCGGTCGAAATCGGTACGGAGATGTGAAGCGGATATCTTGGGGGAGCATCAAGATGCGCCTCTTCAAGAATTCGGAGCTCGACTACAAACTCGTCGGCCCGCCCAGGGGCGCCAAAAATCACCACCTTCCGCATCGGACGACAGGCTCCCTGAAGGAGTGCTGCGCACATGCGTTGACGCTGGTCGAACCTACTTCCGGAGGTAACCCATGAGCGACGTTGGGAGCTTATCTGACGATGAAGCGATCACGACGGCGGTGCTTCTCGGCTGCACGTTCTTCCAGCCTGTCAATGCTGTGAACGAGTTCTACGTCGACTCCAACATCGGCGAAGCCTACCGACACCCGCTGGAGGCCATCAAGTACAAATACGACCGCCAGTTCTTCGCGCACGGCTGGCGGTCACGCGCGGAATTGGCGCGCGACTGGATCGACTGGAAGCTGGGGAAACTGACAGATGGGCGCTGAGAACAGGCTGCACTTCTTCCGCATGGCAGCGTGGGGGATGTTCGACCCCGACGAGCTGAAGGATCGGCGCGAGCGCAAGGTGCGCCTCAAGCAAATCCGCCACGTCTTCGAGGACCTCGGCTGTACTTTCCACATCAGCATCGCCGGCGACAGCAGCGGGGCAACATACCCCCACTACATGCTCTACGGCCCACTCGTAAAGCAGCGATCGGGCGTGGACTACAAGCCGCTGCTCGGCAGCGGTCGTCAGGTCGGCCCACTCTGCGTCAAGGTGCTCGCCGACGTCGACAATAAATTCCCACCCAAGGACGTTCACCCACATGTTCAAGAGAGGTAACATGGCCGCCTTCAGTTACTCCAACAGGTATCAGATCGAACAGAACCTACACACACTCATGGCACGCCGCCTGTCTCTGCCTGGCCTGACGCTCACGCACGAAGAGTACATCGACACGTTCGTGCCGGCGCACGTCCGCCAACTGTTCCGGGACATCACGCCCTACCACGGCGTCCGCGGCTACGCTCACGCGAAGCTGGAACTGAAGCCTTTCGGTGCGCCTGGCATCGCGGCGTTCCATATCGCCGGGACGGACAAGCCGGCACCGCCCCTTGTCGCCGGCCTCGAGCCGCAGCCCGATGCTCCGCCGGAGATTGTCGAGCGCATCCGCATTTGGGCTGAGAACGGCGGTGACGTGTATCGCGACTTCGGCCGCGTGCTGTTCGTGTTCAACTACCTGAACCAGAACTACTCGCGCGCAGCCCTGCGCCACTATTGGCCGACCATCATGGCGCTGTGTGACGCCGAGACGACGCAGCATCTTCTGGAAGATCTGCAATCGTCGAAGGCGCCGTCCGGCCTCAAGCCACTCCCCACCGGGATGGTGCAGCTTTGTCGCGCAACGGCGTCGACGATCGCGACGGCACGGCTGATCCCGGAGACGACGGCTTCTGGCGGCGACAAGCGCGGCGAGGTGACGATCATGTCGGGAGCCGCGCAGCAGTACCGTGAACACGGGTTCGAGTTCTACGGGCTGGCGTAAACGAAAAACCGGCCAGAGCTGGACTCTCTGGCCGGTTCTGAACTCCCACCCACAGGAGCGTGCTTGGAGGCACCAATCCAAATTAGGGAACAATTTCAAAGTGTCAAGAACCGTCATCCTCGATTTCGAGACCTATTACGACCGCGACTACAGCCTGCGCAAAATGACCCCCGTCGAGTACATCTTGGACCCTCGGTTCGAGAACATCCTCTGCGCGGTGAAGGAAGGCTGGCCCTCCAACCAGCAGACCTACGTCGTTGACGGCGCTGACTTCGACAAGTGGCTGGCACAGGCCGGTCTCGATAAGGCGATTGTCGTGTCGCACAATGCACTGTTCGACATGTGCGTGCTCGCCTGGCGTCACGGCGTCATCCCTCGCCTGATGGTCGATACCCTCGGGGTAAGTCGGGCGACCCTCGGCCACAAGCTTAAGAACATGTCGCTCGCCAGCGTGGCGCGCCACCTGAACCTGGGCGTCAAGGGTGACACCGTCCACAACGTCATCGGGATGAACCGCGCCGCCATCAAGGCGGCGGGGCTGTGGCAGAGCTACTGCAACTACTCGATGGGCGATGCCGAGCTGTGCGCCGGCATCTACGACAAGCAAGTGCGATCGGGCATCTTCCCGGTGCGCGAGCTGGCCATCATGGACATGGTGCTCCGCTGCGCCATTCAACCGAAGTTCCTGCTCGACCAGAATGTGCTCGCAGAGCATCTGGCCGACGTAAAGCAGAAGAAGGAAGAGCTGATCGCGAGCGCGATGCTTGTATCCAGCATCGGCGCCAAGAGCGACCTGATGTCGAACGACAAGTTCGCCGCGTTACTTCGCGAGGTAGGCTGCGAGCCGCCGATGAAGTTCTCGCAGGTGCAGCAGAAGGACATCTACGCCTTCGCCAAGACCGATCCCGAGTTCATCGAGCTGGAAGAGCATCCGAGCCCCGCGGTGCAGGTGCTCGTCGCCGCGCGCACGGGGCACAAGAGCACGTTAGAAGAGTCGCGCTGCGATCGCTTCCTGAATATCGCCCGCCTGCCCTGGCCGAACGCCATTCCCGCTGGCTCCATGCCGATCCCGCTGCGCTACGCCGGCGCTCACACCGGCCGTCTGTCGGGCGAGTGGTCGCTGAACATGCAGAACCTTCCGCGTGAGGGCAAGTTGCGACGCGCACTCATCGCTCGTCCCGGCCACGAAGTCCTGACGGTAGACGCCTCACAGATTGAGGCGCGCATCGTCGCCTGGATTTGCGGCCAGCTCGACCTAGTCGCTCAGTTCGCGAACAACGAGGACGTCTACTCGCTGTTCGCCGCCGAGATCTTCGGTTACCCCGTGAGTAAGGCGCTGAAGAAGGAACGCTTCGTCGGCAAGACCAGCATCCTCGGGTTAGGCTTTGGCGTCGGTGACGCGAAGTTTCAGACCACGATCGAGGTGCAGAGCCAACTTCAGCTTGGCTTCAAGGTCGAAATGCCGATCGCGGAAGCAATCCGCGTCGTGCAACTCTACCGCACGAAGAACTCCAAAATCTCTGGCACATGGAAGACCCTGCAGAGGGTCGGCATTCCCGCGCTCGCATCCGGCGGCGGCTTCACGTTAGGTCCGTGCCTGTTCGAGAAGGAAGCCGTGCTGCTGCCCAACGGGCTGCGCCTCCATTACCACGACCTCCATCAGACGACGGGGGAGATGGGTCCGCAGTGGGGGTTTACCTTCGGAGGTAAGCCAAAGAAGCTCTACGGCGGTAAGCTGTTAGAGAACATCGTCCAGGCGCTCGCTCGCATCATCACGATGGACGCCGCGCTGCGCATCCAAAAGCGCATGCCACTCGGGATGCAGGTGCATGACGAACTCGTTTACTCGGTGCCTTTGCACTCGATTGAGGTGGCGAAACACCTTGTCTTGGAAGAAATGAACCGTCGCCCGTCATGGGCGCCCGATCTCCCACTCGCATCAGAGGTTGGCGTTGGACCTTCGTATGGTGACGCGAAGTGACGCACACGTATTATTCCGGGTTGTCAGGCACAATTCTGCCCGGTTCTATATGGGTCAAGAGTGTTCACCTAATTCCTACACCTTCAGGAAACCCTCGAGATACCTTGGCGAAACCATTGAAATATTTACGGAATTTACCGTTTACCCCCGTTGACTTTCGGGGAAACCTAACCCATTTATATTTCGGAATAGCCGACGCGTATGAGTACAACGTAACAACCCACATCACCTGGGACGCGACACCCCAATGCGATCAGAAGACGACGAAAAGGTGCGGATGCAAAACCGCATCAGAGACCTGGAGCTGGCTCTGGGCCAACGTGACGATGGACTGGCGGCGACTTTCCGCCTCACCCCTGTACTGAACAACTTGATGGGACTTCTGCTGTCGGTTCCGGCCGTGACGCCGGAAATGATCCGCCAGCGTCTCGAGATTGCACCCGACGCGAAGGTCGCCGTGCACCGGCTGCGCAAGCAGCTCGAGCCTTTCGAGATCAAGATCCACTCCCGTCGCAATGTTGGCTACTGGCTCGAAGATGAGGACAAGGCCCGCATTCGCGGGATGGTCGCCTCCAAGCTCCGCGCCAGCGACAGCCCGTTGGCATCACCCCAAGTAGTGGTCGACAACGACCTCAGTGAGACCGCGTAACGCAGTGTCCTGATCTGGAGCACTCGTCAGGGTCTCTCTCGCCCTGCGCCCATCATCCAGATGACTAACTGACGTCCTCCCAACGAACTTGGCCCGGCGGCCCCCTGCAAAAAAGCCGCCGGGCTCTTTTCCACCCACGAGGCCAGATTATGGAATATTTTTCGCAAGCATGGGATCGGCGCTTCCTCGCGCTCGCTCACCATGTCAGCGGCTGGAGCAAAGACCCCAGCACCAAGGTCGGCGCCGTCATCGTGCGCCCCAACCGCACCATCGTGTCGCTGGGCTACAACGGCTTCCCCCGCGGCACCGAGGACTACCACCAGCTTCTCGACGATCGCGACACCAAGCTGAAGCGCACGGTGCATGCCGAGGTGAACGCGATCCTCACCGCGCAAGAGAGCCTCAACGGCTGCGTCCTCTACGTCACACCCCTTCATCCGTGCGCCACCTGCGCCGGCATCATCATCCAGAGCGGCATCAAGCGCGTCGTCGCGAAGTTCGCCAAGGCTCCGAAGACGGAGTGGGCGGAGGACATGAAGGCGGCCACGCGCATGTTCAAGGAGGCGGGTGTCGATGTCTACTTCGTTACCCCTGAAGGCAACTGACGTGAGCCACTACTCCGAGATCATGGAGAAGTTGGCTGCGGCCGGCATTGACCCGAAGATCAGCTCGTACGCCAAGGGCATCCTCTACCCCGCCCTCTTCCAGCGGCCCCTATCCTCACCCATTCCCTGGCCCGAACACACAATGAGCAACCGCTTCACCGACTCCAACATGATCGCGATGCTCCAGTCCCGCATGGGTTGGAACATGAACGCGCCGAGGTGCGGCTTCACGCGCTGCGCCGCCTACCAGCAGAACGACGACACCGCTGTCGTGTTCGTCCTGAACAATGGCAAGGCGCTCCTCATTGAGGACGATCTGCAGCTGTTCCCGAGCGACGCCCTCGTGACGCAGCTCCGAATGCTGGAGGCGGCGTGATGGCCACCACCAAAAACAAGACCAGCGCCGGCAAGAAGCTGGCTGACGAGCACCAGAAGCTCCTCAGTCGATACTACGACAACTGGAGCTTGGACAGCATCATACAACCATCGAACCCTCCCAAGCCCAAGCCGCGCCGCCTCATCACCGCTGCCCTCCCGGTCGAAGAGGACGACGAGCGGTGGTCCGACGATCACCTTGAAGGGATGCTCGACTCCCGCATGGGCTGGGACCTCGAGGACACACCGTTCAAGGATGTGATGGTGCGGCGCCTCGGCGAGCAGGCCGGCGTCATCGTCGTCACCGACAAGGACATCATCGTCATCAAGGACGATCTCTCGCTGTTCCCCAGCGACACCGTTGTCACTCAACTCCGACTGCTAGGATCGAAATGACCATTGTCTCTACCGTAGGCTTTGACGGCCAACCAATCCGCAAACCCTTCTCGTGGAGCTACTCCAAGCTGAAGAACTTCGAGTCATGCCCGAAGCGGTTCTGGCACGTCGACATCAAGAAGGACTTCAGGGAGGAGGAAGGCGAGCAGCTGCAGTGGGGCAACGCCGTCCACAAGGGCCTCGCCAACACGATCTCCAAGGGTGACGTGCTCCCCGTCGGCATGACCCACTTCTTGAAGTGGGTCGATCGTATAGTTACCGGGCCGGGTAACCAGCGCATCCTGGTCGAGCAGCAGCTCGCGATCGACGAAAACTTCGGACCGACGAAGTGGTTCGACAGCGACGCCAAGCGAGCCGGCCTGAAGTCGCCGTGGTACCGCGGCATCGGCGACGTCATCAAGATCATCGGGCCGGTTGCCCTCATCATCGACTGGAAGACCGGCAAGATCCTGGAAGATGCCCCGCAGCTCGCGCTGATGGCGGCGTGCGTCTTCGCTCACCACCCCGACGTCCAGAAGGTCCGGAGCGAGTTTGTCTGGCTCAAGGAAGACGCCACCACCCGCGCCGACTTTGACCGCAACGAGATGGCGGCCGTCTGGAAGAACCTCTGGCCACGCATCGAGGCACTCAAGCATGCTCACGAGACGACAACGTATCCTGCTAAACCTGGTCGGCTCTGCCGCCGCTACTGCCCGGTCACGTCGTGCCCGCACTTCGGCGAAAGCAATTGACGCGGCCTCCGCGGTCCAGCAGCGCCCAGGCAACCCGCTCGAGCCGCGACAACTGACCCTACTGCAAGGAGAGGCGGCGCTTCGGGAGCACCTGCCCGACGACACGCCGATCTCCATGGGACTGCACTGGAACCACTTCGACAACGAGTGGCTCGTCGTCGTGAAGATCCACAAGGACGGCCGTACCATCGAGTTGGGTCGCGAGCGCCTCGGCGAGTTTCCGAGCGAGCTGATGATCGCCACAGCAATGTTGGCGGCCTGATGCCCGTCCCAGTGACAGCGCGCTGGGGAAGACTAGAGCGAGCGCAGCTGGCAGCTGACCAGCTTTCCCGCCGCATCGGCAATGGGTGTCGGATTGCGGTGGCGATCGACGAGAGTGGTGACCGCGTGTTGGTTCAGATGATTACCCGTGAGGGTAAGTACATCAGGTTCAACGAACCGTACGACGAATTTCCGAGCGACGAGCTGCTCGTTCAACTGACCTTGGTAGCTTGATGGCCAACGACACATCGAAAGACCTAAGGGACACGCTAGCGCGAGCAGAAGCGGCAGCAAGAGCTGTTGACCATGACCTGCCCGCCAAGACGCGCCAGGAACAGGAAGCCGGGCGTAACGCCCTGTTGAGCGCACTGCGCTCCAGTATCGTCGATGTCGGCGTGACCGAGCTTCAGAAGCGCTTCGGCAGGAAGACGCTACCCGGTCCCGGTGGGCTCGCCTTCAACGAGACGAAGGGCGAGTGGATCGCCAGCATCTACGTCAACACCGCGGCCAAGACCTACATGGGCTTCGAAGAGCCGCTTCTCGACTTCCCCAGCGATCACATGATCGCTCAGATCGCGCTGGTGGAGTGATGGCGAATACACCCGAGGGTCGCGTCAAGGACGCGGTTCGCAAAGTGCTGAAGCGATACCGGGTCTACTCCCATTGGCCCGTGCCGTACGGCTACGGCAACTCAACGATCGACGCCCTGCTCTGCTTCCAAGGCAAGTTCATCGGCATCGAGACCAAAGCGCCGGGCGAGGTGCCAACCGACCGGCAAGAGAAAATCCTGCGCGAGATCAGGGAAGCAGGCGGCATCACGTTCGTCATCGACGGCGTCGACAAGACAGGACCACTAGAAGAGTTTTTGAAGAATGCATCCAGTTCAAGTGAGCCCGAAGCACAAGGTGGTGGGGGTCCCGTGGGCGGAGAATATCCGCAACCTGTTCCCCGCCGCCAAAGAAATGATCTTCGGCGACGCGCCCCACATCATCCTCCCGCACCGACCGACCGAAACGTTCTTGCTGCGCAGGTTGGGCTACGACGTGCCCGCCCCCGTTCTCACGCACTACGACTGGGCCGGCGGGACACCGTTTGCCAGCCAGCGGTCCACGGCTGCGCTCCTGACGCTGGAGCAGCGAGCCTACGTGCTGAATGGTATGGGGACCGGCAAGACGAAGTCCGCGTTGTGGGCCTTTGATTACCTGCGAAGTAACGGCGTCTGCGGCAAGATGCTCGTATCGGCTCCGCTCTCCACGCTCCAGTTCACCTGGGCACGCGAGATCTTCAACACGCTCCCGCATCGCAAATGCGCCGTGCTGCACGGGACAAAGAAGCAGCGCCTCGACCGGCTGGCTGATCCCGACATCGACATCTTCATCATCAACCATGATGGCCACAAGGTCATCCTCGACGAGCTGATTGCTCGCACCGACATCAACGTGCTGTGCCTGGACGAGCTCGCGGTCTTCCGCAACGGAGCTTCGACGCGCACAAAGAGCATGCTCAAGTTGGCGCAGCGGATGGACTGGGCGTGGGGCATGACGGGCTCCCCGATCCCCAACTCGCCGACCGACGCCTGGGCACAGGCCCGCATCATCACACCGAACCGCGTCCCGAAGTATTTCGGGAGGTATCGCGAAGAGCTGATGACGAAGATCACTGCGTTCAAATGGCATCCAAAGCCGGACGCCGTCGAACGAGCCTTCCAGACGCTCCAGCCCGCCGTGCGGTTCACGCTGGAAGATGTGACCGAGCTGCCCGAGTGCATCGAGCGGACGATCGACGTCGAGATGGGCGCCAAGCAGGCGAAGATCTACGACGCGCTCGCGAAGCAGTGCTACGCGGCCGTCCACTCGCAGGAGATCACCGCGGCCAACGCCGGCGCCGTCATGATGAAGCTGCTGCAGGTCAGCACGGGCTGGGTCTACGACAGGGATCGCAACGTAGTCGGCCTCGACAACAACAAGCGCATCGAGGCGCTGATCGACGCCATCAACGCCACCGAGCGCAAGGTGCTGGTGTTCGCCCCGTTCAAACACGCGCTCGCCGGCATCTCGTCGGCACTTACCTCGGAAGGTATCGACCATGCGACTGTTGACGGAGACACCCCCGCCTCCGAGCGAGCCCAGGTGTTCAACATCTTCCAGAACACTTCGAAGTATCGCGTCATATTGGCTCACCCGCAGTGCCTTGCTCACGGCATCACTCTTACAGCGGCTGATACCGTGATCTGGTTTGCGCCGGTCACCTCGCTCGAGATCTACGACCAGGCCAACCATCGCATCCGCCGAGTCGGTCAGCAGTTCAAGCAGCTGGTGCTCCACCTTCAGAGCACGCCGGTCGAGCGCAAAATCTACAAGATGCTTCAGACGAAGCAGAAGGTACAGGACAAGCTGCTGGACCTGTTCGAAGCCTACACAGCAGAAACCGCGGAAGCGGCTTAACCCCAGCCCCACATGGAGCAGACTATGAAGACGAAGAAGAAGGACATGTCAGCACACCAGCGCAGCAGCGTCCGTAGTAAACTGGACGAAGTTTTGGTGGCGCGCGACGACGGCACGTTTGAATACCGCGAAGGCAGCAGCGATGCGACCGTCGCTGGCCGCGCCGGCGTCAGCGAGTACCAGGTTCGCAAGCTGCGCGCCTATGCCTACGGCGAGCTCAAGAAGGGCGGCTTCTCCGTCGGCGCCCCCAAGTATGGCGCTCTCGTCGACATGGTGAAGCAGCAGGGAGCGCAGATCGCGGCCCTCGAGGCGCGCATCAACGCGATGACGGCACCGCCGATGGGCCACGCTCCCGCCGTCTCTCAGCCGATGACGCTCCGCTAACCTCGCGGGTAACTCGGCTTCATCGCCAACCAAACGGAGACGAAACTTGACTGATATCGCAAAGCGGGTCGACCAGTACGTAAAGCTGCGCGACCTCATCAAGTCGAAAGACGAAGAACACAAAAAGGCGATGAAGCCATACCGTGAGACACTTGAGCAACTGAACAGTGTTTTGCTGGCCCACCTCAACGGGATCAACGGTCAAAGCGTGACGACTGAGTTCGGGACCGTATATCGGACCGAGAAGTCGAGTGCCTCGCTGGCCGATGGTGCCGCCTTCATGGACTACGTCATCGCGAACCAGGCGTTCGATCTGCTGGATCGGAAGGCCAACGTGACTGCGGTGGAGGAGTTCATCAAGGAGAACAACTCGCCGCCCCCCGGCGTGAATTATCAAAGCAGGTTCGAAGCCGGTATTCGGCGCAAGTAAAGGAGACTACATGAACGCTCTCGTCCCACAGAACTTCGGCCAGGTGTCGCAGCGGTTCGCTGCTCAGCCGGTGGAGAATGATCTCTCCGCTGGCGTGCAGGCCGGCTTCGGCATCATCGGCTACCGCGGCAAGGTCTGGTCCACGCGCTACCGCGGCGAGGAGAAGCAGCTGATGCGCCCCGACGGCGACGGCCCTCGCAACTCCATCGAGGTCGTGATCGTCAAGGCGTCGGGCCACGTCTCGAAGATCTGGTACAAGGATGGCTTCGTCGAAGGCTCGTCCGCCGCACCGGATTGCTACTCGACCAACGGCGTCACGCCTGACGTCGGCTCCAAGAACAAGCAGCACACGGCTTGCGCCAGCTGCCCCATGAACCAGTGGGGCTCGCGCATTACCCCGGCGGGTAAGCAGGGCAAGGCGTGCAGCGACTCCAAGCGACTGGCCGTCGTGCCGTCCGACAACATCGGCAACGAGATCCTCGGCGGTCCGATGCTGCTCCGCGTCCCCGCCGCGTCTCTGCGTGACCTCGCCGGCTTCGGCGAGAAGATGCAGGCGCTGGGGTACCCGTACTACTCGATTGCCGCCCGCATCTCGTTCGACCCGGCGGAAGCGTATCCGAAGTTCACCTTCGGTGCGATCCGTCCGCTGAACGACGCGGAAGCCGACCAGGTGCTGGCGCTGCGCGACTCGCGCCAGGTGCAGGTGATCCTCGCGGAAGGCTCGGAGAGCGTACAGGCGCCGGCTCAGATCGCCGCAGCCGCGACGGTGTTCGAACAGCCCCCGGCGGAAGCACCCAAGGTGATCGTGCCTCAGCCGTCACCGACTGTGGTGCAACAGGTTCAGGCGCCGCAGACGGCCGCGCCGCCGCCTACTCCGCCGGTGACGACCGTGTCCCAGGCGACCAGTTTCGCCAACCCCGCCCCGACGCCGGCGGTCGCGCCAATCGAGACCGACTTTGAGAAGTCGCTCGACGCGCAGCTTGAGGCTCTGCTGCCCGCGTAAGCTGGAATTGGGGGAGCTACGGCTCCCCCTCATTTTCTCAAGTCTCAGAAGAACGCATGACCCAAAATCACGCGCAGGAATACTTTGCCAAGGTGCTCCCTTGGCCGGCGGAAGGCGAGCCGCCCTGCTACGTCAACATTCACTGGACCATCGACAAGATCAACCCGAAGACCGGGAAGCCTTACTGGACGGGCCGCGCGGTGCGGTCGGTGCAGGAAGCGGCGCGCACCGTCGAGTGGGCGAAGTCGATGAACGACACCCGCGATATCTACGTCTGTCTCTCCACGCAGCGGGAGGCGCTCGAGAAGATGTCGCGCAACAACCGGCCGTATCTGCTGCCGATCCGCAAGGCGGAGAACGCGGTCGCGATGAAGTCGCTGTGGCTCGATCTCGACGCCAAGGGCGGCGATAAGAACTCGTACGACTCGATCCCCGAAGCCGCCGCGGCCCTCACCGAGTTCATCACCAAGATGGACCTGCCGAAGCCGAGCGCGCTGGTTACCTCCGGAGGTGGCATCCATGTCTATTGGACTTTTGACCGCGCACTCACGCCCTTCGAATGGCAGCCCCTCGCCGCGGCCCTCGCCGAGGCAACGAAAGCTCATGGCCTCAAATGCGATACGGGCTGTACTATTGACGGTGCTCGCGTTCTCCGTGTCCCTGGCACTTTCAACCGCAAGCTTGATACTCCCCGAGCCGTGGGACTGGCTGGCGGTCGCGTTGGCCTGGATTATTCTGTTGATCGCCTCAGCCGTGTCCTGGGACCTTATGTTCCGGTCGCAGTAGCGCCGGCCCTTCCCCCGCGCGCCCCGATCCGCGGCACGAGTGACCTCTCGGCCGGCGTCGACATGGGCCACGCCGCGCCCATCAACCTTGATGACGTCGCGAAGGAGTGTGGCTTCGTCGCTGACGCACTCGCGACTGGCGGAGCAAACTATGCCAACCCCCTGTGGAACCTTACCACCCTCCTCTCAACTTTCACGGTGGGCGGACGAGCTGACGCGCATAGAATGGCTAGCGGGCACTCTGGTTACAGCCAAGCGAGCACCGATGAACTCTTCGATCGGAAAGAACGTGAGCGCCAGGCGAAGGGTCTTGGATGGCCTTCTTGCCGAACGATCTCGGCTTCGGGGTCGTCCCGGTGTAACGCCTGCGTTCACTTTGCTGCAAATAAGACTCCTCTCCACGCTGCCCCAGCTAAGCCTGTGGCGCCGCTACCAGTTGCTACACTGGTGGCAGGACAGGTCGGTCCCGCACCTAATGTCGCAAGCGTCGGGCCAGTCGGAAGCGACCTACCTGCCGGCTACAAGCGGCTTGCGTCGAATATCGTTTGCCGAATTCTCGTCAATGCGGATGGCACAGCTACGGACGAGCCGATCAGCTCCTACCCGATGTACGACCCCAACATCCAAGTCTTCCCCGTCTACACCCTGAACTTCACGACCATCACCGAGTCCGGCCGTACGACGCAGATCGCGGTCCCGACGAAGGAGATGGCGTCGAAGGACCGGCTCCGCGGCGTCATGCTCAGTCAGGGCGTGGCCCTACGCGAGCACGAGTCGAAAGCCGCTATGGAGTTTTTCATGTCCTGGGTCGAGAAGCTCCAGAAGAACAAGGCGATGGTGGTGAGCCAGTCGCCGTTCGGTTGGAGCGTCGACAGCAAGTCGAACATCGAAGGTTTCGTCTACGGGGGCAGCCTGTGGGGGCCGGCCGGCGCGCGCAATGCAGCAATGAGTGATCCTGTGTTGGCGCGCCGCTACCGCCCGACTGGCGCCAAGCAGCCGTGGGTCGACGCCGCGAAGATGATTACGGATCAGCGCCGCCCGGCGCTCGACGCGATCATCTCCAGCGCCTTCGCCGCGCCGCTCGTCAAGTTCTGTAACGAGCCGGGCATCCTGCTCAGCGTCTACTCGACGCAGTCGGGCATCGGTAAGACGACGGCGATGAAGGTTGCCCAGGCGGTGTGGGGCGATCCCATCCGCGCCATGCAGGGCCTCGACGACACGCAGAACTTCATCTTCGGCAAGGTAGGCCAGCTGCAGAACCTCCCCCTCTATTGGGACGAGTTGAAGTCCGACACGGACACCAAGTCGTTTGTGAAGATGGCGTTCAAGCTGACACTGCGGAAAGAGAAGGACCGCATGACGCAGTCGGCGGCGATGCGCGAAAGCGGGTCGTGGCAGACGATGCTCATCAGCGCGTCCAACGACAGCATCATGGACCACGTGATGCAGCAGACGAAGCAGACCGCTGCGGGCGTCTATCGCGTGTTCGAGTACGAGGTGCCGCCGTCGACCGACGGGCGGGGCCAGCTCGATCAGGCGGATGCCTCACGCATCACCGGTAAGCTCGACGACAACTACGGCCACGTCGGCCTCGAGTATGCGACCTACCTCGGAAGTAACCATCAAACCATCGAAAAGGACGTCGTCGAATTTTACAAGGCGATCGGCCAGGAGATGAAGACCGTCGCCGAGGAACGGTACTGGCGTGTAATGGTTGCATGTCTCTTGAAGGGCGCCGAGTACGCCAACAAGCTGGGCTTCACCGACATCGATATGAAGGGCCTGAAGGGCTTCCTGTTCGACGTCGTGAACGGTCTCCGTCAGGCGCGCAGCTCGGCCCCGACCGACATGGCGGAGAAGTTCAACATCTCGGCATTGCTCGCGCAGTTCCTCAGCGAGAAGCGCGCCCGCAACACGATCCGGACCAGCAAGATCCACCGCGGCCGCGGCAAGCCGCCCGCTGGTGCGATCAAGGTTGTCAGCGACGCAACGCGCCTGGACGCCATCCACGTCCACATCGGCGTCGACGACAAGGTGCTGCGCATGAGCAACTTCGTGTTCTCTGGCTGGCTGCAGGAGAACGGCTACTCGCGCATCACCATGCTCAAGTCTCTGGAGCGCGACTTCTCCACCAAACAGATCCGCGGCCGCATGGCCTCGGGCACCGACTACGCCGGCGTCGATGAGTACCTGCTCGAGATCGACCTGGCGGGTACTCCCCACGCAAACTTCCTGGACGAGGCGTAAATGAATGAGCGACGGACACACGGACGGCCACGAACCAGTCACTGCAAAAGAGGTCACGCCCGAGTGGTGGGCGAGAAGGTATGCCGCCGGTGTCGGCGTTATCGTGAGCGCCTTCGATACCACTCAAACGTGGAACTTCGTGAACGGAAGAAGGCTTACCAGGTGCAGTGGCGCAAGGGCTTCCGGTTCGCGCACGGTTACGGTTCGTGGAAATGCTGGGAGCGGAGAGGTACGATATGAGGATCGCGTTGTGGTTTAAAGGCGAGTCTAGGGAAGCAAAAGCAGTGCGCTTCAATAACCAAAGCCGCTATTGGCATCGGCGCTTCGCTTGGCTACCGCGCGTCATCCCCGAACAAAAACACGACAGCATCGTGGTGCCGCGATTGTTGATCGCATCGAGATTGTCGAACGCGGCATAGATCAGCGGCGACGCCGCACCGAACAGCGCCGGACGCGCGGAGGGCGGCGGCAGCCCGATGCCAAGCAGCGCGCCCAGCAGCGACTCCAGTCCGTACTGGGCGAGATAGCCCAGCGCGCAGCCGAGCAGCGCGGCCGCGCCGCCGAGCAGGCAGAGCTGCAGGCCGTACACGCCGAGGATCAGGCGCTGGCTGCCGCCGAGGCAGCGCATG
>OFRO01000352.1_pt1 | contig 17005 bp, 18 predicted proteins | sample 1543091 | NCBI WGS metagenome assembly OFRO01 (sample SAMN07774217, study PRJEB24372) | wastewater metagenome | isolation source: Exp Tend NO 10WW | collected 2016-02
GGGGAGCAGCAGCGCCAGCCAGAAGCCGGGCACCGCGTAGAGCGCCAGCGAACCGATCGACAGCAGGCGGTCGCGAAGGCTGCCCGGGCGCGATCCGGCGACGATGCCGAGCACCGAGCCGAGCGCGAAGGAGAGTGCCGTGGCGCTGCCCATCAGCAGCAGCGTGTTGGGCAGCCGCTCCAGGATCACGTCGAGAACGGGCCGCGAGAACGTCACGGAATGGCCGAGGTCGAGATGGGCGAGCTGATCTCGGACGACAAGGACGGCGACGGGCTGGCCGAGGCGGCGGAATAACAGGATCGTACTCGCCATCCGGCACACAAAAAACCATCATCGGTGGGTACTCGGCAGACACGGCCGTCACGTACAACTGCCCGATGGACTTCCGGCTCGGGCTGCTGATGCGCGGCAAGCCCAGCACGGCCCAGCGCAAGGCCCTGTTCGACTCCCTCTTCTACAACGCCCGCGGGCTGTCCCGCGTCCAGTTCCACGTCAAGGGCGGGACGGGCGCCCTGCTCTCGGGCGTGGAGACCACCGAGGGGCAAGGTGCCGACACGCTCTCGAACCTCAACCTCGACCGTGAGGACTTCACACAATCGACCAGCGCCCAGCGGCCGACAAAGATCATCGCCGACAACAACAGCGTCGCGGCGCTGAACTTCCACAACTCGCTTCAGTCGGGCGCGTTCGGCGCGGACACGGTTCGGCAGGCGATGGTTGCGGCGATGACAGCATTTTATGTACGTCCTCCTCTCTTGACGGACGGTACCAGGCAGCACGGATTTGTTAAACTGGTGAATCCCCTAGTTAATTGGTTGGCTGGTACGACAGACGAGTGGATGACGCGATCGATTCCTAAAGATGCCGTGGAAGGTGGATTTGTCGCGCGCGTGCAAATCGTTCGGGGGCAGCGAGATTATTCGACACGCTATCCTCGAATGCTCTACCCCGAGGATTATGAGGAGGTGAAGGAGCACCTCAAGCAGCGGATTGAGGACTTGCTGTTGTTGCAGGAGGGCCAGTTTGAGCTGGATGACGAGGCCGTGGCGGTGCATGATGAATGGTATATCAATGCGCGGCCGCCGGACGATTCAGTACTATTACCAGCATTTAATCGAGCGGATGCACTCATTTATAAATTGGCGTTGTTGTTGGCGTTGGCGGAGTGGCCTGGGCGCGAGTCGGTGAATGCGGATGGCGAGATTGAGTTTGATTGTGCGATCAGGGCGAAGCATGTGGAAGAGGCGATCGATTTGTGGAATTCGTTGGTGTTCGATATGCCGCAGACGATCAAGGTGGCCAACGCCAGCCCGCAGTCGGCGGATGTGGAGCTCGTCAGGGCGATCATTGTGAGGGCGCGGACGATTACCAGGAGCGCGCTGATGCAGAAAGTGGGCAACCGGGGCATCAACAAAGATCGATTGGATAAGGCGCTGGAGACGTTGTTTGCGGAGGACATGGTGAAGGATCATTCAGTAGCAAGTGGAGGCCCGAGGCCGAAGGTGTGGTACACGTGGGAAGGGAAGGAGGAGGTGGCAGGATGCGCGTAAAAGTGATGGTGGAGATTGACTCAAAGTATCCTTCTAAAGTGGCAGAATTTATGCGCCTGATCGCGAATTGGGCAGAGAATGCGAAACCTCATAAATGTGTGATCACAAGCCGAGGACGAGTTGAATCTATCCAAGGCGAATGGAAAGGATCAACGCCATGAGAACCACAGTAATCATACTTACGTGTTTGATGCTAGGTGGATGTGCGAGTCAGGCGTGCAAGGGCAACGCGCGGTATATTGGCCAGGTCAGCACATTGACAAGTCCAGCCAGTCCATGGCCTCGCAGCGGCATGACGGCGAACGGTCAGTTGTATTATGACTCAGGCGATGTGACCACGATTTGGAAGCAGGATGGCAGCACCGACTATATTTATCATTGAGGAGGCGGGTGATGTATACCTACTTAGTACTGTTTGCCCATGTAACGCTCCTGGCTGGTTTGATGCACGTGTTCGATTGGACTAGTGTTCGCGGGTGATGCCTGGGGTGGCCGGTTTGAGGAGGGTGCTGACTGACTGGCCACCCAACGAGGTTTTTATATCCTGCGACGAGGGTTGGTCGCTGGTGATGGCGGATTGACGAGGGGTGGTCGGGGCAGCGAAGGCGCCGGCAGTTTGACGCAGCGAGGTCAGCAGAAAGTCCAGCGCCGGGGTGATACGCTGTTGCTGGCTGGAGGCTTGGATGCCGTCTTTGAAGGCGCGCAGCATCGAAGGGTTGGCGGTCAGGGTGCCAAAAGCTTTAGGAGTCATGAGAATTGCTAACCCTGTCCCGGTGATGGCTGCTCCTGCATCGCTGTTGCCCATCGCATAGCCGACAGGCGCACCAGCAATGGCCCCGATCGTGGCGGCTTGCTTGAGCTTGACCCACCACGCCCCGGCTGGGGGGTGTTCGGTGATGGAAAGCGCCTTACCGAGCGCCAACATTTCTTTGACGCCGGCCTCACCAAAGATTTCCACTGCGGTATTGTTTTTGGTGGGGTTGGCGCCGATGAGTTCGAGTATGCTTTTGGTGAGCTGATCACCTGAGAAGCTGCCATCGGGCTGCTTCGTGTTCATGATGGTAATGGCGCGCAGCTTGGGGGCGATGACTTGCTCCCACATCGGGCCGACGGCTTGCTTGACGGCCATGATGGTGTCGCGCTGTTCAGGCTTGAGCAAGATGGATTCGAGGGCGCCAGGGCGAGCCATCAAGCCATCCACCACTTTCGTCACCATCTCATTTTTGAACGTGGACATGCCGGCCGCGTAGTCAGCGCTGGCGTTGTCGTACATGCGCAGGAGGTCGGGCGCTTTGCTGAGTGATTTGCGGATGGAGGCGTCGATCTGGTTGGCGAAGGTGCCGGCCGACACTGAAGCGGTCTGTGAAGGCATGTCGGTGTTGGACTTGTCAGCAATGCCTCGTAAGACTGTTTTAAGTCTGATGGCCTGATCGATGGTCAAGTTGGCCAGCGCTTTGGTGGCTGCGGCCGCGCCCTGGGATTTGCTGACATCCAGCACATTGATCATCGCGTCGATGGCCTGCACCCCGGCCTGGTCACCGGCATTGAGCGGGCCTTCGCGGAGCTTTTTGAGCTGAGCCATGACGTTGTTGCCTAGGGTGCTGTTGGGGGCTTGAAGTTCGCGTAGGACTGGCGTGGCGTTGACGATGCGGCCGTGCGAGGACAGTTGGCTGGTGACAGCTTGCTCAAGGTCACGGTAGGCCGTGTTCGAGGGACCTTTGACCAGGCTGTCGAAATTGTCTTTGATGGCCCAGACAAGGGCTTTGCCGGCGTCCTCGGGGCTGAGTTGGGACATTTGCTGGGCGAGGTCGCCCGCGTACTGTTTGGCGCCTTCGGCAGCCCATTTGCGTTGGGTCTGGGCGGTGCCTTGGCCCCAGGTGGAGGCGGCAACCCCTTCGAGTTGACCAGCCAAGGTGTCCTTGCCGGCCATTTCGCCAAAGGTCAGGCCAGCGGCGGGGCGATCCTCGCCAGCCTTCAATGCGGCGCGTTTTTGTCCAAATCGAACAATGTCGTCGGCGGCTTTCATTTCAGGCGACACTGGACCAACGAGCATGTCGCCCCACTTTTTGGCCACCCACGAGCGAGCCGCGCGGCCCTGGGGTGAGTTGTAAATCATCCCCCCAAACGGCACGATGCCCTCAGCCAGTGCCTCAGTCCCACCAAACTTGAGCCCTTCATACAGGTTGTGGCCGATGCGATCGAGGCTGAGGGGGATGCCTTCTTCCAAGTCTTGTGAGAACAGGTCGGCAGCATAGGCCCCACCGCCCATGACTCCGGCCGCAGCGCCACGCCAAGGGCCAGGAGGCACCATCAAAGCGGCTGCGGTGCCAGTGGTTGAACCGACCAGCGAGGACCTATCTAGCCCCATGCCGTGCGGCGCCGGGGGCACGTCGGTGTTGGTTTCGCCGCCAGCCTGCTCAGCGCTGAGAATGTCCTCCAGCGAGCTCCCATCACTTGACGGCAGCGCAGGGTCAGCGGCAGGCGTGCCTTGGTTTCCAATATCGAGAATTTCGTCAAGGGCAGTCTTGGCCATGCTACTTGCCTTCCTTCGCGACGGTCTGTTTTGAGCGTTTGAGGACTTGCATCCAGGCGGCTACTGCGTCGTTCAATTTTTTACCTTCGACTTTGCCTTTGTACACCCGGCCAATGACTTTGGCGACTTCGACCTCAAGGCGCTGCTCGTCGATGGTGCCTTTTTTGAAGCTGCCCACGGCCTCACCGAGCTGGAGTTTGTCTTGGTGGGTGAGAGCAGCGCCAGAGTCGGGCAAAGTGGCGAGCGCGGCCGCGTGGCCTTGTTGTTGAGTGGGAGAGTCAGGGCCAACTTTGGGGGCCTGCTCAAGCGGATTGGCCGCTTTTGCTGCGTCCACCTGCGCTGAAATTGGCGGAAGCTCAGCCGGCGGTTGTGCAGCCTGAGGCGGTGTTTGCGGTGTCGGCGGCGGTGACGGCTGCGAGGGCTGTTGCTGGCGTGCCTCACGAGCGGACTTGATTTTGCTGTAATTCAACGCACTCAAATCGGTGCCAGGGTAGTTCTTTTTGGTGAGCTCCATGTCGCGATCGAGTGATCCACCGACCTGTTTCAACAACACACTGATGGATTGCAACGCGTCCCGCACGTTGGTGGTTTTGTCAGGAATCCAGGCCACGAGGTCCTTGCGCTCATTCAAGCTGGTGGCCGTACCAGTGAACTCCTTTTTCTCGATGTTGAACAACCCGCTCAGGGTGTTGACATACTCCTTGGTGTCTGGGTCGAGCTGGCCAAACGATGATTTCAGCTTGGTCATGAGATCAAAGAACGTGCCGGGGGTGTCGCCATAACGCTCAAGCATGCCAGCGTGGGCTTTACCGTCCTTACCAGTGTAACCTTGGCCGAGCTGCATGAGCCGAGTCCCCTTCGTATACATATCATCAAGCGCACGTACTTGTTTGAACTCACCTTCAGGGGCAACCCGATGGGCAAACTGGATGTCCTCGCGAGCGCCGGCTTCGGCTTTCACTTTGTCGAGTTGGAGCTGGCGGTCGAGGACACCAGGTGATTGTGTAGGCGCTTGACCAGTCTGTTGCTGTTGGACAGCGGCAGCGCCTTCGGGGGTGGCGACGGTGGCGAACTGGCGCTCCATACCCTTTTCTTTTACCTTACCTTCGTAGGCTTCAGCATTGGCCGCAGTAATTGCGTCCTTAATGCCGGTGGGCGAGAACGGGTTATATTGGCCGGTGGCAAGCTTGGAGGCGACCGCAGGGTCAGTGATGCCGAACGCTTGCGGGTTGCCGATCACTTGCTGCATCCACTGCGAGGGCACGTGGCCTGAGAGCTGCGTGGCGAACTGCATGGCCCTGATACGAGCCGCTCCTTCAGGCATGCCTTGCGACAAAATCGGCAAGAAGCGCGTGGCCGCCAGGTTGGTGATGTCCTCCAACGCGGCCTGCTGCTCCTGCGGGCTGGCGTCAGGCATCGCGTCCTGCATGTATTTACGTAAAAGCCCCGGCTGGATCTGGCCGAGCTCGCCAGGTTTGATATTGTCTATGATGGCGCTGGCGACGGCATTAAACTGTTTCATCCCGCCCGCCAACAATGCACGATGGCGCTCCTCGGGGGTGTACTGGACAAGCGCGCTCGTGCCTTCAGGGTGGTAGCCGTTCATCGCGTCGGCCGCAAGCCTGGCTGCTTGCTGTTGTGCTTGGGGTTCAGGTACACCTGCAAGCATAAGCGCTCGCTGCTTCTCTTGCGCCAAGCCTTGCCAGTATTCTTGCTTATAAGCTTTGAAGCGTGACTCGTCGATGGCGGGGGCGAGGTCACCACCTTTGGCTTGCCAGGCGGCGTACTCTCGCAGCACGGTGTCGGGGTTGGTGTGGGCGGCGCGGGCTGAGTTGAGCACGACTTCGGTGGCCTCGTCGCTGCCGAGGGCTTTGGTGGTGATCGAGCGTTTGCCCAAGGCTTCGTCGAAGTTTTTGGTGATCGGCTGACGGAGCTTGGGGAACTGGAGACCAGAGGTTTGTTCGAGGGTTTGGCCAAATTGTTTGCGCTCAGCCATCTGCATCGGCTCGCCGGCAATGCGTTGGGGAGCATCAGCATTGAACACTTCGCCAGTCGATTGTGCGGGCTGCGTCACTTCACCAAATTGATTGAACTGCGGTGGGGTCTTTTTCATCCCGAACTGAGCACTGTCCGGGGTCATGCGCTGGCCACCCTGCGTCAATGGAGGCGCCCCGATCGGCGCGGCTCCACCCTGCGTCTCAGTGCCAGGATACGCCCACGGCGCACCACCCATCGAGGGCATCGGTGAGGCAGGCTGTGAGGCGGCGACCTGGCCAGGCGCCCCGGCTGGGAGCTGGGCCATCATCTGCTGAAGGTTGAAGGACGGCAGCGAGGGGGAGGCTTGCGACGGCTGTCCCTGCCCACCTCCCGGCATGAAGTATTGCATCATTGAAGGATCAGGGTAGGCGCCAGATTGAGGGTCCATGGCGAAGGCGCGAGTCCCCCTGAACTTGGACGCCTGGAGCGCCCGATCATACCCAGGGTCACCGCCATAGGCCCCCTGCATGTATTCGAGGGTTTGCCAGTCGTTCGACTTGGCCATGTCCTGCATTTCTTTTTGACGCTGCTGGGCGTCGGCTTCGGCGGCTTTGCGTTGAGCTTCGGCCTCTTTTGCGGCCTGCGACATTTGATGGCCGGCAAAAATACTCGCAGCCGCGATCGCGGGGGCAAGCAACAGCGGCAGCATTAGACGGCTCCTGCGAAGCTAAACATGGTTTTCGGTACTGCTGACATGATTCCCTGCATCATCGCGGTGTTGTACTGGCCCTGCGATTGTGTCTGCTGATTGATCCGGCTCGCTTCCGCCCCCGTCACGCTGCTCATCCCGCTCATCGCGGTGTTCCCCGCTCCCACCCCGGCGTTCGCGGCGATCGGCAAGAACCATTGATAGAAGTTCGGGGCGACGCTCGCGATGGACGACTCGCCGGCCATGCTTTGGTCCGCGAGGATGCGCTGTCCGAAGGGGGTACCGGCCAGGCGGTACTTCGCCATCGAGTCCACTGTCGATTGCTTGCCCTTGGAGTAAGCTGACTTGGCGGCTTGGGTCATGGTGTTGAGCATCGGCGAGGCTGACGACATCCCCCCGGTCTTGAGCAGGTCCGTCCCCTGGCCCATCAATTGCGACATGAACGGGGTGATCTGGTTCATCCACTGTTGGCTCACGTCGGATTGCTGCTTCGCGGCTTGGTTTTCTTGAGCTTTTGGAGCCCCCATGTCGAGCCTCCTGAAATGCGCGCTTGGTGAGCAGGACGATCCAGGCAGATTCGCCGTCCCAAGCGCTAGGTAGTTCTTCCGAGACAGTGTACCCTAGTTGAATATGCGCATCAAGCAATGCGGGTTGTTTGGTGATGCCAAAGATGACGCCCCACGTATCAAGCGCCACCTCTAAGCACCGTAGCACAAACGCGTAGCTGTCTTTGCTGGCGCGCAGGTCGGGGTGAATCCACATCCCACCCTCGGCCCCTACTTGCATCGACGGCGAAAACCAGGCCGCGCGACACACCTCCCCACCGTCATTGAGCTGATAGACGAGCTCGACTGGCTTAGCAAACGAAGCTAGAAAACTACTCAAGGCGTGCTGGTCTGCCGGAAACAGCTTGTGGAGCTCGTTACTATCCCGTAAAAACTTCCACCACCCCGCCAACAGCACGTCCTGCTCGGTACGCGGCTGGTACATGTAAATTTGATCCATGCCCTATCCCCTTCCAGTTGATGGTTCGCCCCCCGGTACATAGAGATCCATTTCAAGCCCAAACAGTTCGACCACATCGCTCACGCTGCCCGATAATCGAATCCCCACCAGCCGACAAGTCTGCCCCACCGAGAACTCCACCACCTCGCGAGAATGGGTCAAGAAGGTCGGCAGCTCGACGGTGGTGTTGTCGAGGATGAGGGTGGGGGTGATGAGCTGGCCGCTGGTATCAATATCAATAAACACCCGCTGAACCGTGGTGCGCTGGGAGATGTCTGACAACGTGGCCCCAAGCTCCCACTCAATCTCGATCGCGTCGTTGCCGTCGGTGATCGTGCCGTAATCCTCCAGCTCGTACACCCCAAAGGTGAAACTCGCCAGCACGTTCTCAGTGTCCTCCTCGGCGAACAGCCCCGAGCACCCCAGCCCCAAATCGCGCCAGGTGCCTAGCCGCAAGTTGAAGGCCAAGGTCTGCGCACCATCACTAATGAGGTACTCTTCTTTGGCATAGGTCGCAACCACACCCACAAACGGGTCGAGGTTTTCAAGTGACTGCCCGCGAAAGATCGGCCCCAGCTGCTCAAACCCGACGAGTTCGCTGGAGTTGCCATCAAACCGTCGAATCCCATCGAATGATTGATACACCACCCCAAACGGGGTCACCACCAGTGTTTTTGGATAGATCGTGCCGGGGATTTGAAACACTTTGCGGGCAATGTAGGGTTCGTCGTCACCCACAATACGATAGAGGTTTTTTTGGGTCATCACCCAGTTGGATTCCGCAAATGAGAACCCGACTTGGCAGGGGTCGTCGGTGTTGGTGACATCGACAAAGCCTTTGACCGCTTCAGGACGGCCGACGGGTGAATAGTACGCCCGACCTTCGGCGCCGCTCGTGGGGTCGCCGCACCACCACATTTGGCCTTCGTGTGCCCAGGCTTCGGCGTATTGTGCGGTCGGAGGGTCGTTGTCGGTTTGAAGCTGCACCGAGTCGAGATCGGCGTCCGCGATATTGTCGGTATACGTCGTGGAGAGGTTGTCACTGACAGTAGCGGCCAGGAAGTAGATTTGGCCATCCTGCTGTGTACGATAGATCTCGCGAGCGGTGACTTGTACATCGGTAGAGACAGGAATGTTCGTGAGGGCGACGGCGCTTGGCCCACTGGCAATCGTGATGGACGACTCGACAAGATGACTGTTTGAGCGCGCCCCGGTGGTGGTGTTCCTGAACACGATTTTATAACGGTAGACGCCATTGGGTAACGCGCCGGTGCCCGCCGAGGTTTCCGCAAGCGACGCCGGCCCGCCAGGCTCAGTGATGCCCCAGTTTGTAACGCTGCCTGCGCCGTCCATTTTTTTCAGGGGGCCGCCGCCAGCAATAAACAACGAATCTTGAACACCAGACTGGGCAGGCATCGACACCATGCGGAGACGCGCCCCTGACAATCCAGACAACACTGCTGTGCCGTTACGATAGAGGGATGTGCCGGCTCCTTGAATGCGCGAGTCTGCAAATCGATACAGCGAGTGCGCGTCGAGCGGGTAGAGCAGCGTGCTGCCGTCGCGTGATCGAAGCTGGGGGGTGCGGATAGAATGCGCGCCACGAGCTCGGCGAATAAACCCTTTCATGATGTGCTCTTTGCCGCCGACTGCCCAGAGCGCTTTAGAGAAGTCGTGCCAGGACGCCCTCATACGAGCACTCCTATCGGTATCCACACCTGGCCCACCCCGTCATAGACCAGCGAGAGACCATTGTTGACGGTGATGGTCACAGTAGTGCCAGCCAAGGTACGAATTCTGCTGCCGACATCAGACGAATTCGAGTTATGGAACAGACGCAAGGTGCTCACCCCGACATTGCGCAGGACAATCAACCGACCATCCACGCCGCCAGCAATGCCTGTGAGCCCCGCATCCGCACCCACCCCAAACAGCTCAAAGTGTGTACCACGACCAAGCGGAAAATTGTGTTTGGTGGCGTCGATCGTGCTACGGACGGTGCTCGTGGCCGCCGACTCCCCTGAGCTGCGGGTGGTGCCGCTCACGAGTTCTTCAAATCGCTGATTGATGGCAAGGAGAAATTTTCTCATCATGTCTGAAGAATACTGGCTGTCAAAGGTGAATGTCAGGCGTTTCATGCGGCTACTGTATCATGCTCCATAAAACTTGGGCGAACTGCGCACAAAAATCGCTCAGCTCGTCGTCGCGGTGGTTGGATTCATGGCCGTACTCGCGCGCCAGGACCTCGAAGGCCACCGGCAGGTCCATCCAGTCAGGCAGCTCGGTGCGGATCTCAGTGTGTAGTAATAATACTGAGTACGCCGGGTAGTCCATCCCAAGCGGCGAGCCCCACATAAAGATGAAATTGTTGGAGGGGCGATCAGGCACCGGGTACAGGCGATAGGTTTTGGCGTCCTCATCGTCTACGGTGTAGGCGGTGGGGCGGCCCACATGATCGCGCCACACCGACGAGAGCGATTCGAGGGTGCGTTCATTTACAAGGTCCAGCAACAGATCATCATAGAACACCGCCAGCAGTTTGACGTGGCTGTCGTCGAGGGTGTACTCGGCGGTGCCCGCCGTCAATGGCACGAGCGACGCGTTGACAAACCAGGGGTAGCGGGCGAGGTCATCTAGCAAATGTCCGTAGTACTGCTCAACGGTGATCATGTCAGCGTCACCGTTTGCGAGCGCTGACACGAGCGCGATGGTGGAGGTGTGGGACATTACGGCGCCACGCCTCCAGGGACAGGTCCGTTGATCAACAAGGTGCTTGTACGGATAGGGCTGCCGTAATTGGCTTGATTCACACGGACAGCGGGAGAGAGTTTTGCGAGGGCGACAAATCCACCAAACTGAAAAGCGCCTGAAATTGTCGCCGGCACCACCAAGTCTTTATAACTTGCGCCGCTGGCATGTGCGACAGTCACACCCATCGATGCGTTCTTGTCGAGCTCGCCAGGGCAGACTTTCTTGCCCCAAAACACGGACCACACCATGGAGGTCTCGGTGCAAAGGGTTTCGTGGGTGGAGGGCGCAATGTCCCACTCACTGGAAATGTGATGGCGTTGGACGATCTCATTGCCGCGATGGAAGATGTCGAGTTTTTCTTTGGAGGCGCAGCCGGTGACTAACATGATCAGTGCGAGCAAGATGTAGTGCATAGTAGAATTCCTCTCTAGGTTTGGGGTTTTTGTGTCACGGTGCCAGCACTCACACGGCGCATCATATCGCCAACGTGAAGCTTGAGCGCGGCGGTGTCTGATGGCAGGGCGTCGGCCAGGCGCTTGAGTTGCAAGGTCGCTTGGCCCAGGTCGCGTTGCTTGGCGAGCAAAATCACTTCCGCCAAGGTGATGATGTAATCGTGGAACTCGTTGGGCAGTTCGAGCTCGGTGGCTTCGCCGGTCAGCGCGGTCGTGAGCTTGGTGCCTTTGACCAGGACCGTGCTGCTGAGTTGCTTAGCAGGGTAGATGACCAGCATGTCACGGCCGATGTGGGTCCAGGCTTCAAATCGAGGGCCGACTTTACGCACCCAGCGACGGTCGAGGTGGGCGAGCTGCCGAAAATTGGTGAGCTTCACGAGATCGCGGGCGCCATCACGGACAGCCATCACACGCGTAATCGCATCATCACCAGTCAGCAGTCCGATGATTGTGTAGAACTGTTGCAGCGGGTAGGTGGTCATGGTCGTCGAGGTGAGTTTGACGGCCAGCAAGGTGTTGAGCACTTGCTGCGATTGACTCAGCACCGTGCGGGCGAGCTCACGTGAGTGTGCGAGTCCATTGATGTCACGGACTCGGCGCAAGAGCTCGTCGGTGAGGTTTTTGGCGACATCCGGCACAAAGCGCTCCTACGGTTGCCAGTTCCACCCGGCGACGATATGTTGACGAGCCGTGGTAATGTCTCCAGGCATGCCGGCGTAGCCTGCGGTTTGGAGCAAAAAGCTAGTGTCGTCTTGGCCACGGTCTGCGCCGATCATGTCCACGAGGTAGCGTTCCCATTTGGTTTCCTGGGTGCGCATCTCGTTACGCCAAAACGCCGCGCCTTCGTTGTTTTTGGCGGTGATGGCCTGGGCCATTTTATAGCGGTAGAGATCGATGCTGGCGCCTTCGATGAGTGCCCAAGCAGGCACCGTCGCAGGCAGCACATCGTCAGCGGTGAGGTCAGCTACCTGGCGCCAGTAGAGGTAAAAATAGTTTTCGCTGGTGGAGGAGTAAGGGTAGAACTCCACGCGCTTCACACCATCGGCTCGTGTGGGGGCTTCCACCACCATGCCTGGCCCGCCAGAGATCATGGGGCGCGAAGGGGCGGCGGCGTCGAGGATCGAGTAATCACGCAATTTCAGTGGCGGCACAAATCGGCGCGCAAACACAAAATCGTTGCCCAGGTAGGCAGCAGCGGAGTCAACTGGGACCCAGCGCAGCACCACATGATAGCTGCCATCCGCCACATCATCTTCTTCGTAAGTGTTCAGTAATGTGACTTGGCCCACGCCAGCCACGACCTGATACCCCACCACTTCATACCAGTTGGTCCGCAACCTGATATGCCACCCGACTTGATCGTTGGACCAGGCAGCGGTGGCGGTGGCGTCGAGGATAACAGTATCAGTGCTGCGCGTGATGGTAGCGGTCCCAGCGTTGACAGGCGCAGGGACACTGAGCTGGCCGACTTGGCGCAGGTGACGGAGCTTGGTGCGCGTGGCGAGTTGCCCGTAGCGTTTGACAAGCCACTGCACGCCGAGTGTGTACCCCGCGTCCGCATCGACTGTCGCAATCAGCTCGCGGGCAACGTCCTCAAGCGTCCTGGCCACTGGCAACCTCGATCGGGCGCAGTGTGGCGAGAATATCGTGGTGACGAAGGATGATGATAGACTGCCCGCGCACGTCGATCGGGACGCCGGTGTAGCGGCCGATTACCACGCGGTCACCCAGCTTGACGCGAGGCGACTGCATGTAATGCGTGCCAGGCTCGATCCAGCTTTCCTCGCTCACATCGATCACCGTGCCGATGTGGGACTCCCCTTTAGCGGAGTCTGGTTTGAGGATGAGCTGTTCTTTGCCCACGCGATCTTCGGGCTCGTCGATGACGACAGCCACCTTGCCAGGCATAACTGACAAAGTGGCGTCGGGGAGGATCTGCTTGCGGTCGATGAGAGTGTCCATAGCGATTAGAGTTCCTGTGCCCAAAGGGTCCAGTCGATGGTCATGGTTTGTGAGGCGCCGAGAATCCCGATAATGGGCTGGAGGATGTCTCCAGCGGCCGTCGGGATGTTAGCGGTGCTCACAGGAATTACTTTCGACGTGAGTGCGGCCCCATTTTGGTAGGGCATGATGTTGCCGAGCGCATCGACCATGAACCCAACCGTGGTGTAGGTGTCATCGACGAGAGTGCCGGTGGTGGAGGTTTTCTCAGTGCTGGTGCCGTCCTTGCGAGCATGGAAGTCGAGTACGGTGGCTGAGGTGGCTTTCTCGAAAAAGATGCCGTCGCTGGGGAAGGTGCCAGTTGTCGAAGGCGAGGTGTCAGGAGTCGCCAACCCGAAAAACATTTCTGTGGAAGCAACCGTGCCTACTTTGAATCGCACAAAAAACCACACGCGTTTCCCGACTGCGTAGGCGAAGTTCGCGCCGGTTGAAGCGTTGCCGCGTTGCAGGGTGGGGTTGACGCTGCCGGTGGCGTCACCAGTCAAGACGATTGCGCCGACTGGCGTATCGCTGTGGACGACGGTGGCCGCGCCAGTGGTGCCTGACAGCGTCCAGCCTCCTGCCGTACCTTCCGCCACCGGGCCTACCCAGTGATGATAGTGGTTGAACTCGGCGACCAGACCCTTGTTCCCAACAAACTCGTTGTCGGGGGCAAGAATCTGGTCCGTGATCCAGATCGGTAATCCATCGAAGGGGTGCTTCCAGAGCTTGCTGGAGTCCCCTTGGTTATTTTTGTACCGATACGCTGATTGTGTCCCGCTCATGTCCACACTCCTCTAAACACACAAAAGGTGATAGGCCGAGGGCGACGGCTAGCCTGCGCTGCCGTCTACCCCGAAGTAGCTGCCGTACCCCTGCGTGTGACGTTGATAGACGCTGAACACCGCGTTCTTGGTCGTCGGGTCATCCCACGAGTCGAACATCGGGCGATCGCGGTACATGAAATTGAGATCGTGCTCACCCTTTTTCGCCAAGGCCAACCATGAGGTGGTCGAGGTTTTGTAGGGGGTGGAGAAGTAACGGAGTCCTTCAGGCACCACCGAGTTGATTTCGTTGTCGGTTTTGTATGGAGCGCCAGAGCTACCCAGCACCTCACGAGCCGTAAACAGTTGCTCAGGCGCGATAATCAACATCGCCGGGGCCATGTTCATCGGCAGACCGCGCTGGTTGGTCATGCGGCGAAAGCGAGTCACCATGCCTTGGATGGCGGTGACGCTCAGGCCGATATCGACGCTGGGGCGGTTGGCGCGAGTCACGCCATCGAGTCCGACGTGGCTGGTCGAGCACAGCGATTTGCTGGCCTCGAAGCCGGGGAACGAGGTCGAGAACGCGTTGTTGACGATGGACCAGGCATCGACTTCTTCACGATAGCGAGATGAGCGAGCAAGCTCTCGCGTCATCTGCTCCATCAGGCCGTAGCGTTCGTCACGCCACATTTCCCAGGTCACCTCAAACGCAAAGCCATACGGCACTGCGGTGTAGACCTTCGTGGTGCCCATGATCGGGCGATCAGTCCTAAACTGCGAACCTTCCGGCTTCTCAGGCATCGTGCCCAAGCCGGCCATGTTCGCGTCCGTGACAGGATTCCACTCCATGTCGCTGACGTTGAAAATCTCAGTGAACTGTCGCGGGATCTCTTTGCCGGTTTCGAGATAGACGTTGCGCAGTCCCGGCACGAGCAACGAGCTAGAAAATCCACGTGTAACTGGGGGCATGGGGAGGTCCTCCTTCTTCTCAGTGAACTGCTGGGACTACGAACTTGATTACGTGTTGGCTGCGAGCACGTCCTGCAAGAACACACACAACACACGAGCGCGCACCGTGGCGGCGTCGATGTCCGACTTGTTGGCGCCGACGATCATCACCGAGGTGTTGGTCGTGTCATTCTCGTCGATGTAATAGTTGCCGGAGCTGTCTACCTGGAGCGCGTAGTCGGTGTAGAGATTGGCATACACCAATGCGTGATCTTCATTGGTTTCGTCCTCCAGCGTGGCCTCAAACACGGTATTCGGGAAGGCCAGGACAATAGCGGCTTTGGCATTGGTTGTGCCAGTGGCGGCTTCGGTCGCGACACCGACGACATCGGCCGTATTGTCAGCACCCGCGACGGCCAGCTTACCAGAGGAGCGCTTCAATGGAGCGCCCGCCTTCCACGATTGCGTGGCCGCTTCGTAGCCTTCACCAAGCGCGATCGACAAAGCAGGGTTGATCGCACGCAGTCCGAAAGCGTTTGATTTGAGTGTACCTACAGCCATGAGCGGGTCCTCCTATAATGACTACTTACTGCAATCCAACAATCGTACCGTCTTTGAGGGCCTGGGTGTATTGAGCAGTGGCGGCCATCGTACCACGGTGCTGCGCGGACATTCGTTGAAGGAGCGCGGGATCGGTGTCGGTGGTTTTGACAATCACGCCTTTGGACTTCCCGAGCTCTTGGAGATTAGAACTGGCGGCCGAGCGCCGGTGTTCATGGTCTTGCTGGTCGCGGCGATCGAGCGCGGCTTTACGCTTAGCAGGAATGCGCATCAGGATACAGTCACCGATTTTACGCATGCCGCCGGCGATCTGGTGTTCGATGGCTTCGGGCATGTCACCACAGACGACTTGCCAGCCAGAGACCTTGGCGTAATTGACCCAGTAGCCGATGTTGTATTGGGAATCGTAGCGCACCCATTTGTACTCGAAGCCGGGCTGCTTGGCGCTGACATCGAGCCCGTCAAAGTTCGCAAGGATCTCAATATCCTCGTCGAAGGTGTCAGGGTCGATAGAGCCAACCTCGTGACCTTCATCAGAGTGCTGAGCAGCCTCAACTTGTTCAGCAAGCTGATCTTCGCGCTCTTTGAGGACCTCGCGCTGGGCATGACCGGCTGCGGGCAGGTCATCGGTCGGTTTCGGTTGCGCCGTAGGACGAACAATTTTTTTCATAATGTCAGGCATTGCCGCTCCTCATCGCTTCATTTTGGGCTTGGATCAGAGGAGCCGCCTCTGCCCAAGTCGTGACTTTCATTGTACGGGCATAGAGACGCTTGACCATTTCGTCAGGTGTCCACCCCCAATTATCCATTTCACGCTGCGCTTCAGGACCGAGCACTTCGGTGACGGTGGGCACGCCAGGCTGCGTGCTGGAGTCGCGACGCTGAGTGGAGGGGATGGAGCCGTCTGCACTGCCACCGTTTTCTCGTAAAATTTTCTCTCGTTCTTTGGCCATGATCGTGTTGTGGTTCATGCCGATGACCATGTTGTACGCAGTGGTGTAACAAGCGGGGTCGGCGCGCTGAGCGAGCGGCACGTTGGCGACCAGCTTGTCGATGTCTTTCTCGAACTCTTTGAAGTAGGGCATGGCCGGGTTGTTGGCGGCCTGCGCGCGGGCGATGGCGGCAAAGTTCGAGAGTCCTTGCACCTGCATTGGTTCGATGTGCTGTTTGATCAAGGTGTCTTTGACGCTGGAGATAATGGCGCGCAAGTTGGTCGTTTTGCCGTTGTTGAAGTCCGCAATGATTTGCTCGTCGGTCGGGTCTACGACAGGCGAGGGCGGCGGGGCAGCCTCGCGTGTTGCAAACCCCTGCTGGAGAGCTGCGGACATCGCCTGGAGTCCTTCGACCACTTTGGCGAGATCCTCGCGGGTGGCGTATTGAGGCTCAGGCGTGACGGGCTGCGCCGGGGTGGAGGGTTCCGGCGGTGGCACGGTCGCGTCGGGCAAGTTGTTCGGCAGCATCGCGTTGCTCCTTGTCTAACAGGGTAACCGCTTGCACCATGACTTCGATTCCCTCAATCCGACCTTGGACTTTTGAGACGCCCTCGAAGTTGGTCGCACGGCGAAAGTGGAGAGTGGCTTGTTGAATCGCTTGATCGCACCAGAGCAGGAAATCTGCCATCGCTTGCGGGTTAGATCGAAGGTGCGTAATCCATAATGGAGTGGGTTGAGCCATAGATTATGATGTACCTTAAAATGTGTGAGGGTGCAAGTATTTTTGCCGAAGTAGCATTGAGTAGGCAATTATACCTCTGCCGGGTTGGGGGCGGGGCT
>OFRO01000353.1_pt1 | contig 16988 bp, 47 predicted proteins | sample 1543091 | NCBI WGS metagenome assembly OFRO01 (sample SAMN07774217, study PRJEB24372) | wastewater metagenome | isolation source: Exp Tend NO 10WW | collected 2016-02
TACCTGGTTCGGGTCCAAGTATTTCGGGAAGGGGAGTGAGGCGTGAGCTACCCCAAAGGCTACGAATGGCTCGCTAATCTTGGCCAGCTTCCCCGCACGATCACCGTAGGCCTCGCGCTCGTCGGCGTGCAGGAGATCGTCGGCAAGGGCAGCAACAAGACCATCCTCGCGTGGCGCGACGAGCTCAACCATGCGGGCGTCAAGATCGCCGGGTTCTCGGACGATGACGTGCCATGGTGCGGCCTGTTCGCCGCGATCGTCGCGCACCGCGCCGGCAAGGACGTGCCCGAGGGCCCGCTGTGGGCGCGCAACTGGGCGAAGTTCGGAGATCCAGTCAGCATCGCCGGCCTTGGCGATGTGCTGGTCTTCTCGCGCGGCGGGGCTGGTCACGTCGGGTTCTATGTGGCCGAGGATGCCACGGCCTACCATGTGCTCGGCGGCAACCAGTCCAACCGCGTCTCGATCACGCGCATCGCCAAGGACAGGTGCATCGCCCGCAGACGCCCGCGTTACATCAACCCGCCGCTGAGCGTGAAGTCCTACCGGGTTGCGGCGACGGGCGCTCTCTCGAGGAATGAGGCATGACCCGGAACTGGCTGCGCCTCGCGGAACTCATCTGCCTCACCGTGCTGGCGCTCGGCCTGCTCGCCCTCGCCGCGTACATGGTTTGGCTCAACCGCATGGGCGAAGCGTTCGGCACCGTCCTGACGACCCTGCCTCTCATCGTCCAGGCTGTGCGCGGCATCGGCCAGGCGCAGGCAATGCAGACCATGGCCGATCATCTGGCCCAATCCCAGCCCGTCACCGACTCCAAAGGAGAATGACATGAAACGCATCATCCTGTTCGCCCTGCCCTTGGCGCTCGCTGCCTGCACTGCCGGTCAGGCCATCAACTCCGCAGGCACGGTTGCCGCGACGACTGCCGATGCCGTGGGCGTGACGCCGCCGTCCGACTTCGCCGACAAGACCATGCTCGACGAGCAGGGAATGCTGGCCTGCGAGAACTTCTACAAGGCCGCGCGGATCGCCGTCGAAACCGGCGTCGATGCCGGGCTGATCAAGGGCGAGACGGCGGCCAAGGTCGCGGCGCTCGACAATCAGGCCTATGCGGCACTGGGGGTCGTCCGCAGTGCTTATCGCACCGGGAACGCCCAGAGCTACAAAGAGGCCCTGAGGAGCGCTCAGGCGGCAATCGGCGGCCTACTCGCCCTCACTGGCAAAGGAGCCTGACCCAATGAATATTCTCACCATCCTGAACATGCTGCCCGCTGTCGGGCCTGTCATCGCCAAGCTGCCTGCGTTCGTGTCGTTCTTCCATGAGGCGATTGCGTCCATGAAGCCGGCCGATCAGGAAACCGCCAAGTCCGCGCTTGCCGATATCCAGGCGGACAACGATGAAGGCCATCGCCGGCTGCAAGAGAAGCTGGCGGACGCTGCTAAGGGATAGCCCGCGCCGCGCGTTCGATCATGGTCATTCGCTGGGCTCCTTGAAGTCTCCGCGCTCGATATGTGCCGCTGTGTTCCATGACGACATTTCCGTCATAGTTGGCGCCTTGGTGCGACAAGTGATCGGGATCGTCCATGTCGGGCTCGTCAGAATCCGGCATTTTCACCATGCGATCCACCATGACGTAGCCCGCACTTCGGACAGATGCATTCGCCCCGCTCCGACCGTGGGCGCAGGGCGGCGATTGCGGCACGGGCTTGTCGCCGTGTGTGTTTTACGTCCCGCATGTGGTCGGGATGCGCAGTCGCGTAGATTATCCAATCTGCCCAAGACACTCCAACAGTCGGTTCGGCTTCGTGGATCGCCCGCGCCACCCGCTCCACCTCATCCTCGGAAGCTGGGGCGGTGGATGCGAGGCGGTGGTTCCATGCAGCGATGGCTTCGGCCTCGCTATCGGAATATCCCATGTTAGCGGTACACTTGTCGCACTGCACGGACCATGATGGAGTGCGCCACTCATGTTCGCAGAAAGCAATTTGCAAGGCATCCTCGATAGGCCCGGCACCGTCATTCCCGCAAAACGGGCACGGTAGCAGCGCCTGCGTCACCACAAGCTCGGTTGGGTTATTGGTCATGGGTGGCCCTTCCCACGCATTCTGCGCTTCTGCCGCTTGGTGAGCGGCTGCTCTGTGGTGACGTGCTGCACGACCTCCCGCTTGCGTGCGGCATACGTTCTTCGCGGAGGCATAAGTTCTTCGCCTACAGGCGCGATGCTGATGCCCAGAGACGCTATCGCCGCGAGCGCGGCAGCTTCATGCAGTCTCATCTCAATCACCTCCACGATAGGACAGGGCGGTAAAGGCGAAGGTAAGCTCTTTAAGATGTTGCAGGGGATTTTCAGCCGCCAGAATTTCTCGAAATAATGCCTCCATGTCCTTATGGTATGTTGTGCAATGTGCCCATTGCAGTCGGAGAATTATTTCCTTTTCTACCTCCCGCATCCCCTCAACCTGCGCGGTAAGGCGCTCGATTTCGGCCTTGGCACGTTCTGCTGTGAACCGGAAATCATCAGGCAACTTACCATTGTCTCGCTCGTAGCTTTCGCGTTGGCTCTGCGCCATGTGCTGCAAGTCTTCGATCAAGTTCACTTGGCTTCTCCCGTAGTGGTGGCGCTTTCCATTTTGCGCAATCGAGCCTCTGCAACCGCTAGCCGCTCGTTCGCCCGTTCGATGGCTATGCGCGCAGCAGAAACTTCGGATTGAGCCCAACCAAGCGTAGCTGGCCGAGAAACGCCGCAGTCGCATTCGTGCTCGTACTGATCGCAGTGCCAAGAGCATTGCCCCGCGTGCCCTGTCCTCATTGATCGCCCTCCTTCATCCTCGGTCATCGGGGTTCTCCTTGAAGGGCAGCGCGGACTGCGAGGCCGAGCGGTGTTGGCTTTGCTTTGTACCCGACGAGCGAGCCGCTGCTATCCTTGAGCGCGTCGATATACATCAGGCCCAAACCGTTCATGACGGCAATGCCGAGCGATATCCGGGAACCGCCCGTCCATGTGTTGCCACAGAGCGCAATCACCATACTCCGCTGCGCCTCACTCAGCCCCCTGACGATTTCATCAATGTCCATGGTTTGTTTCCTGGATAGTTATAGGGCGCATCGGCTGCGACGACCGGGCTGTCATCGCTCCGCGACGGGGGTCGTGCCGTCTCCACCCTTCGGGTTTCCATCCCATTGCGATGGCTCTGCACCATCAAAAATCACTGCCTCACGGTTCGACACGCTGCCGAAGCGCGGCATATCCAGGCGCTCGATACTAGATCGCATAAAGGTTTGATCTACGGCGGGGCGGTAGGCTTCGGGTATCCTTGTGCGCTCCTCCTCAGTCATTGTACGCTCTCGCGTCACACGGCGAACGAACGTTCCGCGCTTGAAAAAAGGCGGATAGTCATTAAAATTAACTCCCTTCTCGAACAGCATTTCCTGCTTCTCAGCCGAGTTTTTGCCGTGCAAAGCCTTGGCCGAATAGAGGGCATGGGCGGCCATCGAAACGGCGTTCTTGGTAGCGTCCAGTTCGCGCCACAGCACCGCGTTGGCTGCCTCGGTCTTGTTCGGGAGCGAGAACACGCGAGCGTCAAAGTGCGGCATCCTGAATAAGCGGTCAGCATGGGGGCCCGCCATAATCGCGCGCGTAAACGCCGCCGTTGCCAAGCCCGCCAAAACACTCACCATCTTTTGAACCTTGCCGCCGAAGAACATCTCGCTCTTTGGGTTGTCAGCTAGCCAAACAAGGCTGATCTCGTCCGACTGCGTATATCCAATGCGAGCGTGCGTTTCCTCGACCAGCGCCGAAGCCGTAGTGATCATGGCTTCGCTCATCGCGAGATCGTAGGGCCGCTCCATACCACGCGTGAACGACGAGAAGCAGCGCCCATCAATGCGGGCGTACACCGGGCATAGCGGTAAGAGGATGCGACTAGTCTCCGCAGCTTCGTAAGCCTTCATACGGTCGCCAAGATCATCCATCATCCCTCTCCTTGCGATAGGCCATTGGTGGGGTCACAGTTCGTCTCCTGGGTTAGTGGATGGGCGTTTCCCGAGCCATTCTATCCCATTGATTTCTATTAGAGCTATTTCCCTAGGAATGAAGCTAACTAATTGAAACAATGTGATTTAATATTACAATGTTTAAAATCACGGTGCTTAGAATCAATGAGTTAGGATGCGTTTTTCTAATCCGTTTCCTCTTCCCGATTTGTTCAATCCTTCGCCATGCGTTTCCGGCAGCGGTCATAGATGCGTCGATGCTCCGCCTTGAGCTTGCGGTTTTCGGCCTTGATCTCATCCAAGCGATTGCGTTCGTCGTCTGTGAGATAATCGCGCCAATCTACCATTCGCCGTCCTCGTCGTCGGCGTCCTCATTCAGATCGTGAGCTACGGTGCCTGAGCCGCCACAGCGCGGGCAATCGATCTCATAGACCCCTGCGCGAGTGCCGATTAGCACCTTGCGCTCTGCGATGAAGCCTTCGCCGCGGCAGAGCGGGCAGTCGATATCAATTATCATGGCGTCATCCCTTGTTCGATTGCGTCCGCGAGAGCCTCGTGCCCTAGTTGGGGGGCGGTTTCCCTCAACCAGTTGGCAACCCTCGCACGTTCCTGCGCCTCGATGAAAGGCCAGGCGGTTGCGATGGCTGATGCGGCGTGTTTGGCTATCGTGGGAATGATAACGGTTGCCTCTTGTTCCCATGTTGGCCAGCAGTGCGGGGCATATCCTGCAGCCAGTGCCATTTGAGTTGCCAGTTCGATCATAAGCGCGCGTTCCGCCAATTCCGGGGGCGCAGCGGGGCGATTTGCCCAAGCTTCTTCTTCGTCGCTCATGGCTCTAAATCCTTCCTTGCTCTGCGCCCATGCCAGATAACCGCTCGCGCTCATGCGTAGTCGCCGGGATGATATTGGCAGGAACGCCACGGCTTTTCCTTCGCCCGGCGCTCTGCTTTCACCATATTGCGCCCATGCTCGATTGCGCAGATCATCTGCCAGCGAGTGAATTGCCGGCTATCGTCTGGTTCATGGCGGTAAAGCCGCGCCAACTCAGTCAACGCGGCTTCTTCGCTCAAGGGGGCGAGGCGGATTGATGCCGTCATGCGAACAGGAAATCCTTTTCCGTGTAGAGGTGGCCAAACCAGCGCGGGGCCGGATTGCTGCCGATCAAGTCGGCAAACAGCGCATACTCCGCGTTGCCATTTGCATCGAAGCGAAAGCAACGATCCGATGCGCGGCGCTCATCGGCGCCAGTGTCTTCGATGAAGACACCGCCAGCGAGAGTGGAAAACTTAACGAGCATGGCAGTCTCCTTTGAGAATGGGCTGGATTGCCCGCTGCGAAGTGTTTTGCTCGTTTCCATATCCATGCATATAAGGTGGAATTCCGCATCATGCAAGCGGAAAATATCGGCCCCTACGTTTTTCTTGTGCGGCTCTTATCAAACTTCACGATAGCGCCGCCCGCCAGCTTCCGCCGATTGATCTGCGCCGCATAGTGCTCGACAATCTGATACGTCTGCCCGGTGATCGCTGCCACTTCGGCTATCGAGCAGCCCGCCAGCAAAAGCGAGTTGACCGCGTTCTTGCGCAGTCCATGCGGCACCCCAAAGGATAGACAAATCAAGCATTTGGCGCATCCTGCGGACCGGGCTTTCGTCCTTCGGATCGAGCCTGCTGCGCAGTCTCGCCGGTTCCCGCTTCAATCCCTTGCGGGACGCGCGACACGATTGCTTCAAAGTTGCTGCCGTGCGGATAGTCGGCGCGGAGCATATTGACCGCCCCGTTCTGAGCGTTCTCAGGGTCTGGCGCGCGCAGGAACTTGAGCGTCATCACATGCTTGTGTGAGCCGCCGAGATAGGCTTCGCACCACACTGCCGCAGCCCATGTTGGCCACTCCATCATACTTCTCCAAGTTCGATGCCATGCTCTGCGGCGTAGGCCTGAATTTCGGCGCGCAGGATTGCTTCTTGGGCTTTCCAATACCGCCGTTGGCCTCCTTTCACGATCTTGAGTTGCACCCACCGAAGGGTAGCTAATTTGCTCTCAAGCGTCATGCCGGGATCTCCATAACTGGCACACCTGCGGCTTTCGCACGGCGCACCATATCGGCGGTTCCCCGGCCACCTGGGAATGCAACAACCTTGGTTGGCTTACCCTCATCAAGCATTTTTTGATTGCGTATCGGGCCTGCTGCCTTGCCATGGTTACGCCAATCGGCGGGGTAGTTCTCCATCCGGCAAAGGCGAGTGTGGCACCACATGCGCGCGAGGCGATCGGCACCATCAGCGCCGCCTTGGATGATCGTGAATACGTGAGATTGCTCAGCCAACATATCGAGCACGCCGAACAGCAGCGCCTGATTATCAAAGTCGCGTCCGCCGCAAACAAGGATGCGTTCAAGCATCATGCTGCCCTCGCTGTGGTTCCGAGATACCTCGATTGATACTTGGCAAGCTCTGGATCGGGATCGGTCAACCGGATGCCCTGTTGCAGGCACTCGCGCTGGATCGTGTCGAGATAGCGGACCATCTGCCGCACTTTCATCTCGCTGGTGACCGGCACGAACGCCATCGCCCTGACCTTCATTTCGTAGGACAGCGGCTTGAGCGTCTTGTCGTAGAACTCGCGGAAATCGGCGCTGTCCTCGCGCAAGATCGGCACTCCATGGCGCAGCTTCCAATCATGGCGCACTTCCTCGGTCGTCACGTCCCCGCGCTGGTTGGCGGCTTCGGATGCCCAGAGGAACTGCAAGGCGTTCTGGTCCTTGGTCCGGTCGCGACCCTGCACCCATTCGACGGTGATAGGCAGGGTGAGGTTGCTGAACAGGTGCCACAAAGCCTCTAGATCGGCATCGGACTGGATAATCCTATGTGCCATATTTCCGGCCCTCATACTTGGCGATAAGCTGGCTCTCGACCCATGCCTGAACAAGATAGGCAACGGCCTCAGCTTCGGTCTTGCCGATCCGTTCCAGCCACGCGATCTCGCAGCCGCCCATGTGCAGGGCATCATGACATGCTCGGCACAGCCCGAGCTGGTAGCGATGGTCACGGCGCCAGCGCTTTTCAGCGAACCGCAGCATCGTGTGGTGCAGGCACTCCGCGTTCCGACCGCAGCCAAAGCATGGCTCTTCGCGCATCCTTGCCTCGTGCCGCGCTTCGGCAGCATTGGGCTTCGGATTGTAGCGTTCTTTTATCCGGCCAGTCTGGCGCAGTTTCGGTTGCAGCATGAAATTGCCGGGGCGTTTGTTGGACTGTCCCCCGGCTCCCTTGGGGAACTAAAAGTCGATCGAGTCGTCTAAATCATCGGTGGCGAAGCTGTTGTTTCCGCCGCGCGATGCCTGCCGCTTCTCGCCGTCGCGCGGCTTCGGTTCAAACAGGTTCGCTACGCAGCGCCCCTCGGCGTCCGGTAGTGGGAGCGCATCAAAGACAAGCTGAATGCCCTTATCGTTCTTCCACGCCGTGCCGATCTTGACCCAAAACGAGCCGCCATCCTTTTTGGGTCGCGGAGCGCAAATATCAAAACGTTCAGACATTCGATTCATCCTTTTCTATAAACTTAGCCAACCACGCGCTGAACCGTTCGGGCGACCCCCAACTGCCGCTCGGCGCGTAATTGTAGAGGAACTGGACCCACTGCCGCATGTGGTTGGCGTTCTCGTCATCGGCGCGGGCAAATGCTTCGCGCAGGTCGTTTGACAGAACGGCGGTCAAGAAGCTTCCGGGCGGGATACCGTGAAGCATGTAGCGCTCAACCGCGCCCCACATGTAATCCGGGATCATGTGCCTGCCGGTTTCGATCATTCGGGCGGTGTGGCTTTCGTCAGGCGGCGACACGGCGTTCCTCCACAATCTTGAACCCCGGAATTTCGCGCGCGCCGGACTTCACGTCTTCATCGGCGAGCGTTTGCAGGAAGGCCTTGACCCGCTCGGGATAGCGCTTGGCGTAGTAGACCAGCGCCTTGCCGCCCTCACCCTCAACAGCCTCCGCGCTCCAGTAGGAGCGCAGACCGATCGCGCGGAATTCACCCTTGGCCTGCACCTTCTCGCGCTCGACCGAGCGGAGCGTCTTGGCGGCTTCCTCGGCGGCATCAAGAAGTGCGGCGGCCTCATCACTGGCGGCAAGGTCCGTGGACGTGTCCAGTGCCTTGCGCGCCTCGATAGCCTTCGAGGCGGCTTCCTCAGCCTCCTTGCGGGCAGCGTCCTCGCGTTCGCGCTTTTCGTCGGCCAGCTTGTTCAGCCAGACCGACAGGACGTTACCTAGTGCCGTCACAGCCTTGCTTACCGAGCCGGGAACCTTGTTCTTCATCGGCGCGATGTAGGCGTTATAGCGATCCTGAATGTCGGCGATCTGCTTGTCGAGCGGGGCCTTCTCGGCAACGCGCGCCGTGTCAGCAAGGCTTGCAGCATCCTGCAAAAGCTGGCGCAGCTTGCCCACCTGATCGGCCTGATCCTGGTTGATGACTTCCGCTCCGTCAGCCCAATTGCGAGCCTCGGTCAGAAGGTCATCCATCTGGATTTTGACAGCCTCCCACTGAGGGGTGACAGTTTCTGTCACCGTCTCTTCGGGCGGGGGATTGTTCGCACCGATGACCGCGCGCGGGTTGAGCGCCGCTTCCTCGGCTTCTACCGATAGCTTGGTCACATGCGCATCAAGTGCATCGATCTCTGCTGCGCGCTCCGGTTCGGTGCGGCGCAACTTGTTCAAAGCATTTTTCGCGTAGCTGAGAGGCATGGTGGAGATTTCCACATCGCCCTTTGATGACTTGTACAACATGGGTTTTCCTCCTCAGAATGGGCAAAGATCTTCGGTGATTTCGGAAAATTCGCGCTCGGCATTGGTCGGGGCCTTCGCCTTCTCGGCCAGCTTCTCAGTGAGGCGGTCAATCACAGCGACCGCCTGCGCGCTGGTAAGTTCGCGAAAGTCCTTGACCTTGTAGGCCTTGCAAACCTTGCTGCTCTGATCATCCCCGACAGCCTCACAAAGCTGGATGATCTTGGTGATCTGGGCTTGCTGATCGGTTGCGGGTCCGGTACGGCTCGATGCACGTCCTCCGTTTTGTCCGTCACCGGACCCGCTATTCGGTTCGCTATCTTCTTCCGCGTGCAAGTCGCCCTTGTGCCAGAGATCGAGAGCCGCCCCGAAACGCATTGCGGCGTTGCGCAGGGCATCGCCGATAACTTCCTTCTCACGCGCGCCAGGATCAGCATTCTGCTTTGATGCCGCATGGCCATAGCCAAGCCGGGTGACGCCAGCGACGGTCAGTTTGATCCACAGGCCGCCCGTCTGATCGAATGCCGGCAAGCCTTGGTCGGTGAACGCCAGCGGTTCCCAATACCATTCGATATCGGTATCAAGCAGGCGGTCGGTAAGCGCGGCGTGCCCGACGTAATCGAGATGCACCACGTCCGGGTGATGCCAGCTTCCGCAGAGCTTGCAGCGGATGCCCTTCTTGAAGTCGTCGCGGACAGCCTCTGTCTGCGCCTTGGTCGGCTTCGGCAGCTTCGAGACGTGATGATCGGCGAACGGAACCCGCAACTTGGCGAGCGGCGTTTCTATGGCTGTCTGAGCGTTCACGGCAGTATCTCCGATGTATTGGGGGAAGCCTTGGCGATCATCCTGCCTTCTCGACGAAATCGATGATCTCAGTCGGCACATTGCGCTTGGACTGCGCGCAGACCTGAAGCTGGGTCTTGACCGTGCGCAGAATTTCGCGGGCCTGCGAGGCGATAGCGTCTCCCTGAGCGGGAAGCATATCGTCGCTCTTGATGGACTGAAGCGTTTCCCAGAGGGCGTTCTTCAGATTAACGGCGGTCAGTTTGGCGCTCATAGTCGCGTCTCCTTTGAGTCCATTTGTTGAGGGTGCCATTGGCGGTGTAGATTTCAGTTCTCGTTGCCCGCGATGAGATTTCGGCTTCGAGGTCGAAGAGGGTGAGCGCTGCTTCGGCGAAGGGGCCGTAGAACTTACGTGCGCGATGCTGGCGGTCATATTGAGCCTTCCATTTGCGATATTCAGGACGGCGAACGTATTCGGCGTGCCGATCCTTGTTCATGTCCCGATTGCGCTTCTCGCGTTGGCGGACCAGTTCAGGATTGCGGGCTAGCAATGCTTGACGTGCGAGCCGCTTTTCTTTCCGGTAGGCATCGCCCATCTTGGCTCGGCGTTGACGATCATATTCAGATTTCGCCTCACGCTTTTCGGCCGCACTCGGCGGGTTTAGATTCCGGCGCGCCCGGCCCGCGCAGTCGCGTCCACAATAGATCGGAGCACCCTTCCGACGAGACCTGTTGACTGCCCCGGAAGCCTTGAACGCCGCTACGCCGCAGCGCGCGCATTCAATGCGAATATCGCTCACGACCACACCCCCACAACAAGAGCGATAACAGCAAACACGGGAGCGATCAGAGCAACACCCTTGATCAGCGATGGCTCCCCGATTGCGCGTGCTTTATCAGCGAGCGAGCGGACCTGTCCGAACTTGTGCGTGCGGGCACAGTAAGCGGTGTTGTCCTGCCAGCTTTCGCGGAGGTATGGTTGCCCTTGGGCGTTCGTGGGCTTCATGACCAGTTGCTCCTCAAGTCAGCGAGCGCACGGGTCAGGTCCATGCTGGCACGCCTGATTGCGCCTTGCTCGCGGGGGAAGCTGTCGTTGGTGAAAGGGTTATATGCCGAGCCAGGAACCTCGTAGGTTGTCGGCTCCGGTAGCGCCCTAGCGCGAGCGATGAAGCGCTCCGCCTCGGCAACCGCTGCGGCGAGTTTGGTTCGGTTCACTTGCCATTCTCCTTGAGAAGAGCATCGGTCACGATGGACTTGCGCTCTGCCTCGATCAGTGATCGATCGTTGATCGCCTCGGCCGCCAGCCATTCCGCCTGCAATTGAGCGAGGCGTTCCCTCGGCATCGCTGCCAGATGCCGGCGGGCGCGCTGGGCGTTCACAACGTCCTCGGCAAAGGTGCGGTGCCTGCGGGTGTTCTCGCGAACGTCCTGCGGGAGCTTTTCGAGGTAGATGCCCATCACGATTGCTCCGATGATGTAGCCTTGAGCGCAGTGCGAAGCGGCTCCATAACCAGCTTTTCAGCGCGGTTACGGTTACCTTCGAGGCTTTTGATCATCGCGTTGCAGGTAGAAATCCCGCTAATCGAGGATGGCCCGCCGTTGGCTTTCACCCGGTCAACCCATTGGTAAACGGCTCCGAGCATGGCGGCTGCATTGGATGCGGCTTTCAAGAGTTCGTCACTCATAATCACTTATCCAATGATGGGGGGAGAGATTGGGCGGCGATTGCAGACTTGACCGCATCACGCGGGAGCCAGATCACAAGGCCGAGCTTGGCGGTGCCTTCGGGTGTAATCGGCTCGCCAGTCGCGAAGCTTATCTTCGTGCCGCTCTTGGCGTTGTAGTTAAGCGAGTAGGCGTCCTGATCGAGGTTCTGGAATTGAACCACGTCGTCACCGACTGCTGCGATGAGTTCGCTGAGTTTCATGCTATGTCTCCGGGGTGGAATAGCGGTGAGCGCTTGAGCCATTCATTCGATCCAGGTGAAGGCTCGTGTTCGTCAATCCAAGCGTCGATCTCGTCAGCCAGTTCTTCCAGTGTCTCGGCGAACACCGCGCGATTATCGCTTGGACCGTCGTAGAGGTGGACGGGCGTCGGATCGAAATCCGGGTGAGTAGCTTCGAACGTGCCGAGATAGTTCTGCTCGACAAGCCAGCCACGGTGACGAAGCTGTCCCATCACGCGGCCCTCGCGGCCAGCGTCCATTCAGCAGGGCGCACAACAGGCTCATCGTCGAGCGCTTCGGCGGCGCAATACAGCTCGTGGTCGCCTTCGATGAACTCCATCACGGATTCCAGCGAGGCGGTACATCCGTCCAAAGCGGACTGCGCATCTGCGGCGATATGCGTGAGCGCCAGCTTGCGGGCTGGCGACCATTCGCGTGCTGCCAGCTTGAGCGCTGCGAGGCGGATCGAGTTGAGGCTGGGGGCCATCGGGTTATCTCCAAATGCAGGCGCTTCGGCTCTGCTTGGTTAGGCGGTGGTGCCGAAGCTGCTGACTAAGTCCTCGACGGCTTCACGAACGCCGGGGCCGTTGGGCACCACGCGGATATCGAGATCGCCTTCTTCGGGATCGGTGATCGTCAGGCTGACTTCGCCGTTTGAAAGTTCCTCGCACTCGAAGACGAGGCCTCGCGCGATGATGGCGTGAGCCTTGGCGGCTATGTCCGGCGAGATTTCGATAAAGACGTCGCGGCGAGCACCGTGCGGACGCAGGTATTGCGTGAACGGGACTATTGGCGCGTCAGTGACGCTCTCGATCGCGATTGTCGTGATGCGGTCCATCACGCCGCCTCCTCATCGAGAACTTCGATCTGGCAGAGCAGGCACTGCGTCACGACGAACGCGGCGCAATCGAGCGCGCTGGCGAAGTCATCGACGTAGACAAGGCCGAAAACATCGACGAGCTTGTCGAACAGGATGTTGCTGGCGCGAATGTAACCGCGCGGATCGGCGCAGGTTTCAAATTCGCCCATGTGCAGGAGCGATGCCATAAGGCCGTCGATCTGCTCGAACTGGTGAAGGGTGATCTGCATACTGTCCTCCATTGCAGGCGCTTCGGCTCTGCGTCTGAGTGGGGGTTATGCGGGAAAAGGAAACGCAATGCAACAGCAAAAAGCAACTTGACGAAAAAAAGCGCAACGCTATTATAGCCGGCATGGAAATAGCAATCACCCCCATTCATGTGCGCCGGAAAGCTGACGAAATGCGCGTCACTCTAGGCGCAGTCCTGGCGCGTGCAGGTGTGCAGCGGAGCACATTCTGGCGATGGGAGGAAGGGGTTCAACCCCGCAACCTGACGCTGCTCAAGATACAGGATGCGCTTGACGCCATTGCAGCTGAGCGCGCAGCATGATCCTCATCATCATCGCCCTGTCTGAAACGGGAGAGGTTTAAATGACCAAGCACGCATCTGACCAGCAAGAGCTTCTGACCGCACTGGCGCGGGCCGATATCGTCACCCGGCTTGAAGCGATCCGCACCATCCTTGGCCTTCCCGCCAACGACTGCGCTGCAAACATGGCTGACACGCGCGCTGAACTGCGCAGCGATCGCGCTGGGGTCTAACCCATGACCAGTCCCAAACCCGTCGCTGCGCTTCATGGCGTCGGGCACCTCCGGCAGGGGCGCCAGCCCTTCACGGCCTATCTCTCCCAAGATGGTGTCCCTGCCGCTTTCTCTAAGTCTTTCCACCACCCCGACCGCCAAGGCTCTAAAGGAGACCATTCATGAAGCAGCGGGCTGTCTCTATTCGTGCAGCGAGGGCAGCATGATCACCACCCTTATGGCCTGCGCGCTGAAGTTTGGCGCGTCGCCGTTGGCGACCGTGGCTCTCGTGAACGGAGCCAACAAGTTGTCTCCGCCCTTCGGGCTTCGATCCACTCGCGGAGGTAAACTCTGATGGCTAACTATCGTACATGTCACAATTGCAGGACCGACCGCAACGAGTGCGCGAATCTCGCACGGATCAAGCAAGCGGTCGCCGGGCTTCACGTCACCTCGATCAAGTTCAACTGCCCGGATAGAGCGCCGCTCTACCGTACTGGCGACAGGGTTGTTGTGTCATGGCTCGTCAGTTCGTCGGTCGATGATTATTATCAAAACGAATACAGCCAGGAAATTTGGCCCGCCACTGTCATCAAGGAAATTGGCCCAAAGTTCCTGATCCTAGTCGATGATGTTGACAGCGACGAAGGCACGCCAGCCCGCAGCTACATCATGAGCGACACCCTGTATTGCAAGGTGTCCTCGGGCAAGCTTAAGCCGCTGGACGAGCCGAAGCGCGCAGTCTGCGGCCTATGCGGCATCGTCGCCGGCAACAGCTTCAATGCTTGCTGGCAGGCGCGCCCTGACCACCGCTGTCTACGCGCGATCACCGAACAGGAGTTGGCAGCATGATCGACATTCTTATGGCCTGCGGAGCAACGGGAATAGAGTTTGGCGCTTCTGCTTCGCAGACCGGCGCTTTCGCGGCTTCGCCGTCGAGCCCGTTCCGGTCTCGCCCCTTCGGGCTTCAATCACCTAGCGAGGAAACACTGTAAATGTCTCACCACAGTTCAGAACCGTTCGACGGCGAGCGCCCGGAGTTCATCCGCAAGATGCTTTCCGATCTAAAGGGCAGCACAAGCCAGTTTCGCGGACCCATCGGCGCATATCCCGATGGAATGCTTACCAAGCAGGACGAAGGTTCGATCCAGTTCGCTATCGGCGAGAAGGACGGCAAGGTCGTGCTCGACTTCGGCGCACCGGTCGCATGGATCGGCGTCACGCCGCAGCAGGCAATGGACATTGCTTCGGCGTTGATGAAACGCGCCCGCGAGGCTGCCGCCAAGGCCGGCCAAACCATTCACGTCACGATTGGAGGATGACATGGGCAAGCCCATTCTCTGCCTTGACTTCGACGGCGTGATCCACAGTTATACAAGTGGTTGGCAAGGTGCTGGTGTCTGCAATGATCCGCCTGTCGCCGGCACACTGGCCTTTCTGGAAGAGGCCACCAAACACTACCGGATTGCGATCTATTCGTCTCGTTCGAAGTCGCTGGCGGGCCGCCGCGCGATGAAGCGCTACATGCGCGAGAACTTCGAATACTCTCTCACGTTCAGTCCCGACCACAGCCGCGACACGCTTTATGAACACCTAGAATGGCCATGGTTCAAGCCATCTGCGTTCATCACCATAGACGACCGAGCGCTGACATTCACCGGCAATTGGGATGACTTCGCGCCCGCTGCGATGAAGGCATTCAAGCCCTGGAATAAGCGGGGTTCAGCATGATCGAAACTTGGATGATAGCCGGAGCAACAGCGGTTGTCTGCTTTAGCGCTGGGACCATGTTTGGAACATCGTGGGCAACACGCGGTCGGGATGACTACGTAGACCGTCTGAAGCGACGGATTGGCGCACTTAAGGCTGTCAACCGCGAGATGTACCGAGAGCTTAGCAAGCTGATAGCCGAGCGTGATCGCCGCAACGCACCGCTCAAGGCCGCAAATGCAGCCCGTCACGCCAAGAAGGTCGCACGGGAAGCCGAAGCAAGGGCAGTTCGGGAAGCAACGCACTCCGGGATGCGGGCAAAGCTGGAGGCGATTTGATGGCCAAGTTCAAATGCGGCCATGAGAAGAGCCGCGACAACACCACTCCGCGTGGTCGCTGCCGGGAGTGCTGGAACGCCTACTGCCGGACTTACCACAAGGATACCAAGGGGCCTGAAAAGCGGGTTCCCGTCCCACCCCCGCACGATCTGCGCGAGATGGCGAAAGCTATGAACAAGACCATGCTGCGCCAGCACTATGGCATTGGCGAGGACCGCCTTGAGACGTGGCTTAGGGAAACAGGTGTTGTCCCAGCCAAAGGACTGTGCATTCGTCGTCGCCATCTTCCGGACGACTTCGCCGAGATCGCGCCATCCATGTCGCAGATGGCTCTGTCGAAGCTCTACAAGGTGGACTGGACGACAATCAAGCGGTGGAAGGAAGAGGCCGGCGTCGAGACGATGGACCCAAATGAACTGCGTCGGCGGAACTTGCGCCGCGAACCTCAGCAGAACAACCGCCTTCCGTCGCATTCGTTTGTTTTCAAGGGCAGTTCGGCGATCCCCGTAGTCAGGGATAGCAGGCTCTTTACCCTCTACGATCAGGCCGCCGACGAACTGCGGCGTAATCGCTGGGCAGTCCATCGCTGCGATGATCGTGGACGCTACTGCGAGAAAGGCAAGCTCTGGCGCGTCGGCAACGTGATCTGCACGCCTGATGAGCTTTTGCAGCGCGCCGCGCGCTATCGGAACCGCGCGGCATGAGTAAGTACGGGGCCGTCAAGACCGAATGCGCATTCGGGCACAAGCACGCTAGCAAGCGTGAGGCGAAGCGCTGCTATGACCTGACCATGTTAGAACGTGCTGGTGAGATAGCGGGCCTCCAGCAGCAGCCAGTGTTCAAATTCCAGGTCAACGGCAAGCCCATTAAAATGGACAATGGCCGTGAGGCCAAGCTGACCGCCGACTTCTCCTATGTCGAGAAGGGACGGAAGGTCGTCGAAGATTCCAAGGGCTTTGTCGTCCGCGATTTCCCTCTCCGGTGGGCACTGGCGAAAGCCATGTGGCCAGAGATCGACTGGAGGGTGGTTTAATGCATGAGTTATCCCCGAAAACCGCAGAAAATCTAAGCTTTCTGGTTCCGGACAAGGGGTCGCGGGGCTATAAGAAGGGCGGGCCGGGTGGCGCTTGCAACACCACTGCCGGCCCTGATCACAAATGCGAAGGAAGCGCATCGATGAACGAATCAGCAGATACCCGGATTCCGTCCGGTGAACAATCCCAAATTCCCACATTCGGATATGACCAGGCCGAGGCGGCTGACACCTTCGCCGCCTATATCGCCATCCTGGCGCACGAGCGTCTCGACCCCTCGCTGCTGACAAACCCCGCATGGGTGAAGCTCAGGCAGGCCGCATATGCCCAATGGTTCTGCGCCTACACGGTGATCCAATGAGCCGTATTCGTTCAATCCACCCCGGCATCTGGACCGATGAGGCGTTCGTTTCGCTTTCCGGCTTCGCGCGCCTGATGTTCATCGGCTTGTGGAACGAGTGCGACGACAAGGGCACGTTCCAGTGGTCGCCGCTTCAGATGAAGATGCGCATTTTGCCGGCTGACAATGTGAACGCCGCCGAACTTCTCAGCGAGATCGAGCACTGCTTGATCGCGTTCGGATGGCATCAGACGCCTTCCAGCACAAGTTCCGAGAAGTCGCCTGCGACCTCGAGCTGATGGCTGCAAATGGCAAGCAAGCTCAATCTTGCAGACCTCACAACCGGATCGTCTACCATCACCATGGTGGACTCGAAAAATGCGTTGATTGGCCTTTGCAGGCTTCGAATCAGGCCGCATATCTTCTCCGAGTCTTCGGTCGAAGAGGCTTCGGCGAGCGGCGGCCCAGTGAGCTCCAAA
>OFRO01000358.1_pt1 | contig 16919 bp, 19 predicted proteins | sample 1543091 | NCBI WGS metagenome assembly OFRO01 (sample SAMN07774217, study PRJEB24372) | wastewater metagenome | isolation source: Exp Tend NO 10WW | collected 2016-02
AGACATAACAGACACCTTCCGGTTATAAGATAGGGGCAAGCCACTTCGGCACACACCTCCAGTCTGACAGATAGCGGAATCAATCCATTCTGCGAATGCGTCGAATTCGGCCCATCGTCAGGCAATGCGTTACATTGCGACGCCTTGCGGCGTTTCGGGCTTAACGGTGGTCAGTGGAGGGTTACTTGCCGTTACAAATGTCCCCGAAGAAGGGAAGGTGAGACTTGCGCCAGACCTTTCCGTGTTTCCAATCGGGAACCTCACGAACTTTGTCCTGTGGGTAGACATCTAACCCAGGGCACAGGTCTCTGTGTGTGGTGTAGAAGGTTCCGGTTTCAGGACATTGATACGCGAACACAGTATCCCGTTCTTGTTGACGGTAAAGCGCACGGTCATACCCGTATAGTTGCTGCTCCGCCCACCTTGGTAGGTTGTTATCCCTAACCAATCCTCGCCACACCCGCTTTCGTTCCAGGTGTTGGGTTTGGGTTAGGTTTTGGTTATAGGTAGTTTGATACACCCGTTCTAACTCCCCCTCCAGCCGAGGGAGAGCAGCTAAAGCCTTGTCCATACTAACGGATCTTTTGCGGGACATAAAGACACCTCCAGTTATAATGATAAGCGGTAAAGCTTAAGAGAGGGTTGGGATGCTAAGGGCAATCACAAACAACCTCTTTCCTCCTCTGCGTTTGCACGGGCTTGGAACCGTTCCCATTATAAGGGAGCCGCATTAAGAAAGGGGCAAGCCCCTAGCCGACCCTCACTCAAACCTTCCGGTGGGGTCAAGGGGCCACCAACCCCCTGGTTGGGGAGTATTCCATCCGTTGTGGTAGGCCGGTCCTATGAAACGACCGACGGCCCGGGCCGTCCCCCCTTTGCAGGGGGTGGAAGCAGCTTCCACCGCCTCCTTCGCCGTGGAATACTCCACGGCGAAATCTCCTAGCTCGTGGGCACTGGCCCACATTGAATGTTGGTTTGCGAAGATAACTTTGAACATAACTACCTCCTGAATTTTTTTTTGGGGTGAGGGCACCTTAGCATCGACGCATTCGACTTGTCAACCCCTGTGCTGAGAAATTCCTCAGAAACCTCGGTGGATGCTGGGTTTGCCAGCGGCCGAGAATCCGACGAATGCGCAGTATGCGTGGTTTGACCGGGAGGCCTGGAATAGCCTGGCAGGCGCTGTATGCGTGGAATGTCTTGGTGTGAAGGTTGCGGGCCTTTATCTTCTGAGCGTTTCAAGACTCAGCTGGATGCGGTGTATGCGTTGCAAATCCCAGTATTCGTCGTATACGTTGCATGCGTGACAGTGTAACAGTTAAACTGTCAGACTACGCCCTGATTGCAACCTCGGCCCCTCGACGGTTTACTTAACACTGTTAAGTGTTTGGGATACTTCAATACTCGTTTAACTATCTGCGTCGCCATCACGTTAACTACGAATAAACAGGATGCGCAAACCCCGATGAATACAGCGAATGCGACGCAAGCGACGCGGTGGGGAAGCGGGGAAGGCGGCGAATGGGTGGAAGACGATGGGTGCGCCGGACCCGTCGCCAGCTTGGCCCTACCCGGCCGTCCTCGCCTGGCTGGCCCCTCTTTACTACAATCGAAGTGCGGGGCACACATCGCACGCAGCGAATTTGACGTATCCATCGCGTTCCAGGGACCCCTACTCCCATGCTTGCGTAGAAAAAAGGACCCCCGTAGGAGTCCCGGACCCAACATTCCTGGAATGCGGTGAATCCCTAGGCCACGATAGTGTCCACCCGGATCCTGGCTAGCATCGCCTCGACGCGAATGCGGCGCATACGACGATAACATCGGTTCATGGCCAAAGGATATAAAGGGCGGGCCTTCGTCAACCGCCAGATGCCATTCAACAAGGCTATAGAACACGAAGCAGCGAGGCTACTAGTGGAAAGCGATCCAGATATCACCGACTCTCAATTCGAGAAGGATTTGCCGGCAGTCAAGAAGGCGCTCAAGCTGGCAGCGGCTGAGAAGTGCGCGAAAATCGAAGTCATCTCTCCGTTTGAACCGGATGAAATCAAATTATCCGAAATGGACCCAGAGTCATTCGACTTGCTAACGGAGTCCAACATCCGAAGAATCTGCGAAGAGATTATGGAGACCGGTCTCGGAGTGGCTCAGGCTGGGCGAATCGTTGGGTTCCCAGCCGAGACGACCATGGAGTATTTCGCCACCGGCAATGCAGACTACGCGGCCGGTATGCCAACACGCAAAGCCGTCTTCGCATACCACGTGAACATGGCAATCGGGGCCTTGCAGAGCCACCTGGCGAAGAGGATTCTCGAGAAGCCCATGAACTGGCAGAACCTGTCCTTCATGCTCGAGCGCTGTCATGCAGAGGACTTCTCTGACAAGAAGGTCTCCAAGAAAGAAGTCAAGGCTAACAGTCAACTAGAAGCCCTCCAGAGGCAGCTCAGCGGGGCCGTGACGCCTGGCGAGCAGCGACGCAATGGAACGCCCCCAAGGCAGCTTAAGGCGCCCCAGGAGCCCCCAGAGTGACCCCGCATCTCCACTTCCATTCCATGCTCCAGCACTGCGACTCCGAAGCATACAGCGCATGCGTCGTATCCGTCGTGGTTGGAGGCCACCGGGTCTGCCAGGCCACCTCGGACTGCATTCGCTGGCAGGATGGCTCGGTCAGGCTATGGAGCAACGTGCGCTGGGCGCGGGGTTCCTGGTGGTGGATGCTTCCCGACCCATTCCGCTCCTGTATCAAGTCTAAAACTTAGCGCGACCCTCCGTCCGCTCCACAGGCGGGGCTTCTTTTTTTATTCATAATGTCGCATGCGTCGTATGTTAAGAATTCTTAACACGAGCGCGGGCGGGCCCTTATTCTATCTGCTTTGTCTTCAATTAATGGAGAGTGAATTTCACCTCTTCTACTCCAAACCTCTTGACATCATGTGGTATTACTAAGGATACAAGGTTAATACGACGAATGCTTCGTATCCGTCGAAGACAAACCCAGTATTCTTCGAATCTCTGAGAACCCCTTCGTATTACGTCGTCTAGCGACGAATACGACGCAGGCTTTCTCTCCCTTCTGGAGCTTAGTATCTCTTCGAATCAACCGACGTATGCGTCGTATATACAACGAATGCGACGTATTACTGCGCGCGCGAGGCCCGGCAAGACGCTGGCCCGCCCGACCATCATTCGCAACTTTGGAGGCCCAAACTGTGCAAAGAATCAAAAACCCCAAAATCACCCACACGATGCTCAACTGGGTAGCGCAGGAGACCGAGAGGGTCTTGGGGAGACTGGGTCAGAAGAAGTTGTTCAAAGTTTCCAAGCCCCGCGACGCAGACGACTTCACCGTCACCTTCTACGGATACAACGCATACATCGCCTTGAAGGAGTTTGAGAGGCGTTTGCGGGCCACTGGCATCGCTGCAGAGTTCGTAAGAACCGGCAGAGACCGACAGGCTTCGGTATCCATTCAGAGTCACCAAGGGGGCAATCTGGTGACGTATACGCCGCGTTCGAAGAAGTCTGAGAATACCGGGGAGGCGTCAGAGTGATCCAGCCTGGAACTATTCTAGAACTACCCGGGAGGGACCCAGAACGCACCGGCAACACTCCGACGAGATTCGTCGTCACCAGCGCCCGCCTCGCATACGACATAGACGTCGAATATGCAGAAGGCCAGGATAAGGGGCGGAAGACCAGTTTCCTCATTGAGAAGTCGCGGGCCGAGGGATTCGTCGTCCCGACAACATATCCGCCCCGCTTAGAAGTGAAAGCGAGGTAAACAAATGGGCGACGGAGTTACCCATAGCAAGCCAGACCGACCGGACCCGTTTGCCGGCCAACCCCTGGTGATGAGAACAAAGCCTATCACCAAAGACACCACCCTGGCCGAGCTGCGCGAACTGGCCGACGAATTCGTCGAAGCACTCGCGAAAGTGGCCGTCGAGAATCGCACCAAGGCGTCTATCATTGTGCGCTTTGACGCCTACGACTACAGACTTTAACTCGGAGTGACGACCGTGAATCCACCGATTGAAGTCGCCGAATTTTTGGCGCACCCCCAAAACGAAGGATGCTCGTGGCATCCAACCCACCACCTGGACGAGAAGGGACGCTGCTGCGGTCGCAAGCCGTGGCAGTATAAGCGGGCGGGCGAACTGTTCTGCGGCCGGTGCCACCGGACTTACTCCCTGTCAACTCGCCAGGTGCGCGCATAAATTGTCTAGACCCTGTAATCTTGCCTGAGACCCATTGACACCCAGCGCCTGCGGCGTATATGATGCAGGCGTCGAATGCGGCGGTTGTTTTGATCCTGGCGTCGTAAACGACTTCTTGACCAGCCCAGGGATACAGAGACTGTGAAGCTGCCGAGGCGTGGCGGCGGGACTCATAACCCCGCAATTGAGAGTTCGAATCTCTCCGAAGCAGTCGAGAGCCCAGAGACCCCGTGAATCTCTGGGCTCTTTTATTTCCCAGCATTCGACGCATTCGACGCTAGTGTCGGGTAATGGATGACGCAGAAAAGGCCAATGACGCACTAGCTCTTGAGTGGTGCAGACTCCTCATTCCTGAGATTGACGCAGAGTTTCGCTTGCCTGGCAGCTTCTACATCGACCTGCTGCGCCGCAACGGCCTAGGAGAGTATCGCTAGTGGCGAGTCTTGGCGACCCGAATTACTGGCATTCCGTCGCATACGGCACACACGAGAGGGTCCAGCCGCGACGCTACCAGCTCGACTACATGCTGGCGCTGGAGCGCATCGTAGGCGAGACCATCAACGGCACCATGGAGAATGCGCAGATGTGCGCCATCTGGAGCCGCCAGTCTGGAAAGAATGAATCCAACGCACGCGCCGAGGCCCGCCTGCTCTCCATCTACAACCGCAACCTTCTTCCATTAGAAATCGTCAAATGCGGCCCCACCTGGCGTCCCCAGTGTCTTATTTCTAAAGAGCGCCTGAAGAGGGTGATGAGCACGCCGCTATTCCAGCAACTCTTGAAGCCTGTGTGGTCTGAGGGTTACATCTGCTCCATTGGGAACGCCAGCATGAAGCTGGTTTCCGCCGACCCCAAAGCCAACAACGTCGGCTTAACGGCATCCCTCATGCTTTCCGCCGACGAGATGCAAAACATTCAGAGCGACATCTTCGACGTCAATTTCCGCCCCATGACGCTCTCCACGAGCGCTCCTATTATCGGCAGCGGCACTTCCTGGGCAACGGATTCATTGCTTGAGCGGCAGCGCCAGCGGGCCCTTGAATTCGAAGCAGTGTCGGGTATCAAATGCTGTCACATCGTTCCTTGGGACCGCGTCGCCGAGGAGCTTCCCAGTTATGGCCGCACCGTCCAGAAAGACATCGACCTCTATGGTGAGGACCACATCCTCATTCAAACCCAGTACTGCTGTAGGCCCGTCGACTCCGCCGGCATGCTGCTTTCTTCGAGCGAAGTCAACCAGGTCATCGGCGACCACCAGCGCGGCATCGCACCCCGGGAAGGCCGCGTATACGTCGCAGGCGTCGACTTCGCGTCTTGCCGCGAGCAGAATGAAGAAGAGATTCTGAAGAATCCCCAGATTCGCAAAGAGCGCGACTCCACCGTCGTCACCATCGGCGAACTCATTTACAAACTCGACAAGGATACGGGGCGCAAGATTCCCTTCGTCCGCATCGTCGACCACCTCTGGGTGAAAGGCTTGGACCCCGCTGCGTCCACCGACACTATTTATAACTACATCTTTACCCATTGGAACTGCGTCAGAGCCGTCCTCGACGCAAACGGCGTAGGCGACACCCCTAGCGAGATTATCCGCCTGCGTCGCCCCCAGCAGGTCACCTCGCTGCACCTGAGCGCCACCACGAAGAGTCGCCTCGGATACGACCTTCAGGGCGCTGTAAAGACCGACCGGCTCAAGATTTACCGATTCGACGACTCCGACGAATGGAGTGAGAACTTCTTCCAGCTTCGCCAGTGTCGCCGCCTTGAGTTGCGCGAGAACAACGTCATGAAGTGGGGCGCACCCCGCTGTAAGATCGACGGGCGGGACGTGCACGACGACTTCACGCTTTCGATGGCCTACTGCCTGGAAGCTGCCCAGGAGCACCTCTCCGCCCACCACGACCCCAACGAATACGCCAATCGCGGCATTTTTCAGGAGTTCTCATTCAATGTATTCGAGTAGCGCCGGCATCGGGAAAATGAAACTCTCCAAGCTCAAGCAGGGCATGGAGGACGAAATCCTTACCCAGTTCGACCGGGACTTTCTGGAAAGCGCCACGTCCGTTGCTGCGGTCCACCAGCGCGCCGTCAAAGCCCACAAGCACTACTCCGCCCATGTCACCAAGTCTGCGTCATCCATTTATGCCACCGAGTCTTACGACGCGCAGTTCTTCGGCTCTCTGACCGCCGCCGTCTCCTCGGAATTCCAACTACTCACCAGCTCGCCGTATCTCCTGGGATACGAGGCACGTAGCGAAGAAGGGGATAGCCTGGCGGACTTCTACGACGCCGCATTCGACTATCACTGGCGCGAGGACCCCCGCCGCATGCGCAAGCTGCAGAAGATGCTGCTCCAGCGCCGCCTGTATGGCTCCTCCTATGGCAAGCTCTGCTGGAATGAAGAGTGGCGTTTAGAGGGCTTTATGAAGGCTGTAGACGACGTCATAGACGTCCCCATGGTCAATCCCTACGACGGCATGCCCAGCGTGGTCCAGGCCCCCATGAAGACGCAGAAATGGGTCACCGAGCGCCGAAAGAAGAAGGACTCTCCCTGGCTGGAAGTATTCGATTTCCTGAGCTGCTTCCCTGACACCAAGCAAGAATACGTCCAGGATGGCCGCTTCTTCATCCACCGCACCCGACGCACGCGGCAATACGTCGAAGAACAGGCGAAAAAGGGTTGCTGGTATCGCAGCGTATGCCGCGAACTCTTGGAGTCCGGCGGGTCGGGCATTAACCAGGGGCAATACACCACCGAATACATCGAGGCGCTGAATGCGACGGTGGGCTTCTCTGCCAATGAGACCAACTACAACTCCACCAGCGGCATTTACGAGGAGTTCGAGTATTGGACTCCCAAGGGATACGCGGTGATTTGCGACCGTCGCATCGTCGCCTTCTACAAGGGCCACCTGCTCGGGTATTACCCATTGCTTCAGGTGCGCAACTACCAGGTGCCCGGCGAGCACTTCGGCATGTCGGATTACCAGGTAGTCGAGAAAAGCGTCGGAGACTTCCAGAACATGCACAACACCATGCTTTCCAACGCATACGCCAACGCCTTCCCTCCCATCGTAGTTGGCGCAGGCGTGGACATTAAGGAATTCCGCCAGGCGTATCGCCCCGGCGGCATCATGCGCATCCCTGGACAAGACATGAATTCGGCGATTCGCCAGCTCCCGGTATCCACTGACTCCATTCAAATGGCGCAGCAAATCAAAGAGTCGCTGCGGGCCTCCATGGACAATACGCTCGCCACCTCCGATACCGCTCGCGGGGCGCTGCCCTCCCGCAGCACCAGCGCGACGGCTGTGGTGCAAGCGCAGAATTCTTTGTCTGCGCGGCAGGGGATGCAGGCGGCGATGTTTGAGACCGAGTTCCTCCAGGCGCTCGGCGAGGGCTACCGCGACCTCATCACCAAACTGCAGAGCGACGAGGTATCCATCAAGCTGCGCGGCGGCAAAGAGTGGGTCAAGTGGCGCCCGATGCTGGATGGATACGATCCAGACCTGGACTGCGTCGCAGTCGCTGGCGCCAATAAGCTGAGCGAGCTGGAGCAGAAGCGCCTCATTGAACTGCTCAACCTGGCCGCGAACTTCCGCATCCAGAACGTCAACCTGCAAGAGGGCTTCCGAGTAGTCGTGGAGTCCATGGCCCCCAGGCTGGCTAGCAGGCTCATTATGGACGATGCAGCCTACAAGGCTCAGGTTGTAGAGCAGGCGATGCTACAAAGGCTCATAGAGGGCACACAGGGCCCAGAAGGCGGCATGGAGGGCGCAGGCCCCGGAGCAATGGCGGTATCGAATCAAATCGGTGAGCCGACGCAGGACAAAGGGACTGACGAGATGTCGCAAGAGTATGGAACGGAGCAGCAATACTAGTGGAATCCTTCGAACAGTACGTCCGCCGAGAGGCATGTCTTTCCCCGATGGAATTCCGCGAGATGCAAATGCTGCATGCGTCGCCTGAATTGCTGCAAGTAATTATGAAAATTCTTCGCGAGCAATCCGAGGGGGAACGGGTCTCCGCCATCGGCGCCGAGCCCGACCGAGCCTCCTACGTCCACCTCGGGGCATGGAAAGCGTTGCAACGCGCAGCAGACTGGCTCCATAACCGCGCAGACTTATACGCACACATGGCGGCCGAGTATGCCGCGCTATCCATTGAAGACCAGTAGGAGGCCATTTGTCCGAGAATCTTTCCGACCTTATCGACGAAGTCATTGCAACGAACGAACCCGACACTTCCGACGCAAACGAGACACCCGAAGAGACCGAATCCTTCGACGAATCCGAGGCAACCCCCGAAGACGGCGGGCCTGAGAATGAGCCGGAAGCGCCGGCCGTCCCCACCGCTCTGGATGAGGCGTATCAAAAAGCCCTCTCAGAAGTGCAGCAATCCGGGCAAGCGTTGCATGCGTCGCGTGCGATGGCGGAGATGGAATCCAAGCGCCCCCACCTGATTCAGTTCGAGCAGCTCAATGAGCAGAATCAAGCATGGGTTCTCGACGAAGCCACGCGGGCCGGAGTGGATCCGCAAACGGTTCTATACTCCATTTATCAGCAGCAAGTCGCGGACTTTAACCGCGAGCTAAATTCGATGCAGGGCAGCTTCGAACGCGAGAAATCCCTGGCGCAACGCAAGGTCGCCGAATTCATCGCCACCAACGAACACGTTGCCGCCCTGCCAGAAGCCGACAAACTCGCATTCATTCAGAGCATCGGCGAAATCGAAGCGGTTCAGGCCATCGACGATCTGGCCAACGTGAACCCGACCAAATGGGCCAAAGCGGTCACCGCCATCGCAGCCCAGGCCATCGCCGGACTCGTCGCGAGCAAGGCAAGCAAAGCCTCCGCCGCCAGCGCCAAGAGCGCCATGAAGACCGCGATGAGCCAGACCAAACCCGCTGCTACCAAGGTTCAGACCACGCCAAAGGACCCGCTTTCCGAGTTGCTCTCGGGCCCGACCCCGAGTTGGGAGAAGCGGTTGAAAGCCACCAAATAAGGCTTCTCCTGGCGTGCTGAAACACCGCACGCACAGGAGAACCCAAAGTGGCTGTTTCCCGTAACCCCATTTCCACCGAGAACGGTCTCGCGCTTAACCTCAAGCCGGACGTAGCCTCCAAACTATTCCTCTACGACGCCGACGTGACGCCTCTTCTGGCGTTCACCGAAGACCTGAAGAAGGTCCGCAAAGTCACCCAGCCCAAATTCCAACACCTCTACAGCGACCAGTCGGCCCTGTGGAGCCAGGTGAACAACGGCGCCGGATACAATGACAGCGCCACCTCCATCGTGGTCGACGACGGCACCGTCTACAACGTGGGCGACATCATCGTCAACACCGCGACCGCCGAGCACCTTCGCGTAACCGGCGTCTCCACTAACACCCTCACCGTCGTTCGCGCCTTCGGCTCCACTGCCGCCGCCGCGATGACCGACAACGATTACCTGGTCGTTCTGGGCAATGCATTCGGCGAAGGCACCACCTCCCCGGATCCGAACATGCTCATCGAATCCAGCGACTACAATTTCACCCAAATCTTCAAAAAGTCGGTCAGCGTGACCGGCACCGCCCAGGCCTCCCAGTTCTATGTCGGTCCTGAGCTGAAGAAGCGGCGTGAGCAGGCGTTGCGCGATACGAAGCGTCAGGGTGAATACCAGGCCCTCTTCGGCGAGCGCTACCAGGACGCCAGCACCACCAACCCCATTCGCACCACGGCTGGCTTGAATGCCAAAATCACCACCAACCGCTTCGCCGTCGCGGGCACGCTGAGCCAGGACTACTTCGCACAGACCGTCCTGCCCGCCGCCGGCCGCTACGGCAGCTCCAAGAAGGTGATTTACTGCGGCGTCAACATGCTGAAGTGCTTCACCGACTGGGGACTCGACCGACTGCAGACCTTCACCAGCGACACCATGCTGGGCTTCAAGGCTCGCGAATACATCAATCCGTTCTTGGACCTGATGATCGTGCGCCACAAGATGCTCGAAGGTCCTTACGCCGGTTGGGCTTTCATCGTGGACCCCGAGAACTTCTACCGCGCCGAGTTGCCCGGACGTTCGCTGACCCTTCAGACGGACATTCAGGAAAACGACCGCGACGGCAAGAAAGACCAGTGGTTCGGCGAGTGGGGTTATGACATCCCGCTCGAAAAGAGCCACGCGGTCCTCACCGGCATCACCGGTCCCGCCTAGTCGCGACGCAAGCGACGCTACACTGAGTCCGACGGAGACGTCGGACTCTTTTATTTTTCTGGAGATTCTCTTGAGCAGAAGTTTTTTTGACAGCGACAATGGCATGACCAATCAAATCACCCAGTTGACATCCGAGGGCAAGACCGTCTTCGTATCCAAGGGCACCTGGAAGCTCCGCATGAGCGACGAGAAGACCATTGAATTCCAGGCCTTCTTCCGCAGCGACGCGGACAACAAGCGGCCCATCCTGGACGGCGGATTCTACGCCACCGAGGACCCCGCAGAAATCGCCTTCATCAAGGGCCTGCGAGAGGTGAGCGCCAAGGTTTTCGAGCCCAAGATGCCCAAGGTTGAAGTGGTCGAGGATCCGGCCATCGCCCCGGTTGAAATGAAGGCGCGCAAGTAGTGACCAGAGCGGAGCTGCGAACCCTGGTTTACGAACTGGTCGGCAGGCCCAGCACCTACGCACGCCTCAGCACCACCCAAATCGACGCATACGTCGCTGAGGGAATGATGAGGTTTGCACAGGAGACGCTGACGCCCGCTCTGATTGATTTCGTGTCTGTGGCGCTCTCCAGCGGGACCCCGACTTACACGGTCTCCGGTTCGCCGCTCCGCCTTCTATCCATTCAAGTCAGCGGCGCCCCGCTCATCCCGACCACCCTGCAGCGTCTCTACGTGGCTGCCCCGGCTTTCCAGTCTGCGTCGAATGCGGCGCCTACCCACTGGATGAGCATGGGGCGCGACGGGTCTACAGGAAGCTCTGTGGTGCGCCTCTATCCCACGCCGAATGCCAGCCTAACCGCCAGCGTCGCCGTGTTGAAGAAGCCGGCCGCCCTGCCCTCGTCGGGCTCCATTCTGGAATGGGACGACTTGGAGCAGCAGGCATTCGCCTACTTCGCAGCCTGGCGCCACTTCCAGAACAAGACCGAGCAAGACCAGTCCGGGTTTGCGAAGACCATGATGGAAAATTACTCCCAACTGGAGTCGCAGTATCGACGCTACAACAGCCTGGAGAGCTTCAATTCCCAGGATGCGTTGCAGCAAAGCGCGTGGCGCTCGCCGCCGCAGCCACAGGGAGGTTAGCGTGACAGTCGGAGAGATTCGCGGCACCGTCCAGGACCTTGTAGGCCCCCACAATGGTATGCGCCCCCTAAGCGCGGCCATGATTGACGACCACATCCACAAGGCTTGCCACACGGTCTTTCACGAGGTTCTGAACTGGCGCTCGCGGGCCACCGCAACCATCAACCTCGTCGCAGACGACGCATCCTACGACCTCCCCGCAGACTGTTTAAACATCTTATCCGTCGCATGCGTCGATACGTCGGGGCAGCGCACTCGTATCCGACCCATTCCATTTGACGAGCGATACCGCGACTACTCCGGCAGCTCGGTCGGCGCTTACTACGTGACCCAGGGCAGCACTGCCGCGCTTATGGGCCTGGTGCTACTCCCGACCCCCACCGCAAGCGTCACGGGCGGCCTGACCGTCGAATACCGCCGCCGGCCCGCCAAGCTCTCCACATTCGACGTAGGCGCTGAATTCACCGAATGCGACGCTGCGTTGCATTTGCCGCTGTGCCACGAGGCTGCCTGGCTATTCTTGGCCAAGCAGGGCTCCAAGCCCATTAAAGACTTCTCTGGGTACCACGCCTACTTTATGAGCGAACTGGCGGACGAGAAGCGCCGCAATCAGGAAGAATGGCAACAGGACTCCATTCCTGCCGTCAATATCCAGTTCGGCGGCCTGGAGTAACGTGGCCTCGTTTACCGACGTCCAGACTACCAAGGTTGGCTCCGCCGGCCTTGTTTTGCTGCCTGGCGACAAGTCGCAGTCTCCCTGGATTCAGAACCTGGTCAAAGACACCGACGGCTCCTGGATTCCCCGCTTTGGCCTGAAGCTCATTAAGGACTACAGCGCCCGCATCGCCATGCTGGGCAGCGCCTATCAGCCCAAGAGCGGCATCCAACGCCATGTTCTATACGTCGTCACCGAGGAGCCCAAGCTCTACAAGGGCTCTCTGAACACCATTGCCAGCGATACTGGCACCACGCCCCACGCCAGCTTGACCAGTGGCGATTTCTCGAATGAACAGAAAAACGCGAGCGTCGCAGTCGGCACATCCGACAATCCCACCGCTACGGAGAAGCGAGTCTGCTTCTCCTGGCAGGGCATCGGCGGATTCGCGGATGCGCAGATTTACGACCAGACCGGCGGCAAGGTGCAGACCGGAGGGGGCGCCGACGTTAAGGGAATCCCGTTCGCGCACGGCAACACACTTTGCTTCCTGCAGAAGGCCACCATCGCATGGACCGCATATGGAAATGCCTATGACTTGACCGACTTCGACTCGTTCTACACCTACCTGCCGCCTGAAATCGGCGAAGGGGTCGGTGCTTTTTACTGGCAAGAGGACGTTTCTTACATCATTGGCACCACGGGCGCGGCTATCATGCAAGGATCGCCGCTGGAACAGTCGCTTCGCTTTCGCGTCCTGACCGCGCCTCCGGCCGCCCTGGGCAGCGCCGCATGCTTTGCGCGCTGTCGAGACCGGTTGTTCTATCTAGCCCCGGGCCCCTCCATCTTCCTGGTGGGCGGCGGCCTCCAGCGTGTGGACCAGCCCATCTTCTCACTACTCAAGGGCAATGGAGACGTGAGCAATTATCAGATGTTCTACGACCCCCTCATTGACTGCCTGTGCGTGGCCATCTACGTCTCCGGCGGGCCCTGCTATACCTACCTTTACAGCCTGGCCGAGAACAAGTGGATCGGGCTCTACAGCCACGCAGACAACACGCGATGCATCGGCAAGGCGGTGAATGCCGGCGGCCTCACAAACAGCGACATCGCTTACCGCAACCGCAGCCCATTCGCCACCGTGGCCGTCGCAGCCGGCGACCTCCTCGAATACTACGACTCCGAGACATACGGCGATGACACGGCAGCCGCCACAAACACCGCATTCCCCGTGGCGCTGGAGACTGCTCCAGAAGGCGCTGAGGAGTTCCCGTTCATCGACAAGCAACTTCTCGACGTATACGTCGACGGCACTGGAGACTGGACCGTGAAAGTCAAGACACGCGACGGCGGAGGCAGCTACACCACCACGACCATCGGGACCGTGACCGCGCCGGGATGGGTGCATGCGTCGTCTTCGTCGCCGGTCTATAAGGAGAGAATTGTTCGCGCCGAGGCAGCCTCTGCCAGCGGCGTTCGCATCAAATCTATGACGATTCGGGAGGCGATTCTCGGTGGCTAGCGGCTTTCCCATTTTGTTCGGACCGCCCAGTTTTGGCGACGAAGATAGAGACCAGTGGATTCGGGTTCTCACGCTATTTCTCCAGGATCCGTTCGCGGTGAGCGGGGTCAATATCGGAGGCCAGCTTGTAACCAACTCGGGCTGGCAGGTTCCCGCGAGCGCCATCTCTGGCTTGGATTTGACTTTTCGAAACAGCTTCGGGATTCGCGAACTGAACCCATTCTCCGGCTTTACGACTATCTTGAATGGTGACACGCGGGAAATCAGCGACCGAGCCGGAGTGCTGTTCATCTTTGACCAGGGAGCCACCAAGGCCGCGATTTACTACTTGGGAGACCCGAACACCATCGTATGGGCGAGCACCGGCCTGGGTGACTGGGGAAGCGTCGCCGCCACCGGGGGAAAGACGAATATCTATTTCGACGGCTCGTCCAGGTGGATTGTGGAGAACCTGACGGGGTCGGATCAGAATTACTTCATGCTCATTTCCTCAATGGGCGAGCAGCGATAGCGCGGAACGCAATGCACGCTAAACTTTCAACATGCTCCCCTCTTCTTTTAGCCTTCGCGGCTTCCTTATGGCTTGCCTTGCGTGCGCCGCTTTGCCTGCTCTTGCTGTTGGCATTGACCAAGGTGCCGTAGACCTTCCATCCAGCGTCACACCTGAAGGCGTCGGAGTTGTGGGATTTCTCTACGTTTTCCGCGAGTGCTACATGCGCCAGGCGCGCCAGTTGGACGCCGCAATCAAGGCGTTGAGCACCCGCGTATCACCGGACCAACAGGAGGACGAGTAATCGTGGCATGGGGAATTAACACCGGGGCCGTACAGGCCTACCAGCAACAGCAGCAGTTGGCGAACCTGCAAGCGTCGATGGCGCCGCAGCAACAGCAGTATGCCTCCGTTGTCCCTTCTGGCAGCGGCGGTGGAGGCCCCGCGTTTGCAGGCTCGGGAGGCAGCACGTCTTCTCTCAACGCAAACTCCATCCTCTCGCAATACTTGAACGGGGCCGGCGGATCGCCTACGCCGCCTACGCTGCAGTTGCCGAATATGCCGACTGCGCCGAATTACAGCGCGAGTGGATCCGCTTCTATCACGAACCCATATGACAGCCAAATCCGTGCGCTCGTGGCACAACTGCAGGGCCAGGCGGCTCAGTCTGACAGCGCGCTGAGCGACCGGGCAAACCAACAGATTGCGGCGCAACGTGCCGTTCTCGACCGCCGCGCAAACCAGGACGTGCAAAGGTCGCTGGCCGCGAATGGACTGCTTCCCACGGGTGGCCTGGCGGCTCGTATGCGTGAGCAAATTAGCAGGCCTTACGAGGAACAACTTGCGGCCTCTTCCGCAGACATCAACGCCAATATGCGCAACCAGAGGGATGCTACGGCGAACAATCTGATTTCTTCATTGTCGAATATCCAGAATGCGTCGGCGAGCTATGCGCTCGACCAGCAGCGACTGCAACAGCAGGCCGCCCGCGACCAATGGCAGATGCAGGTCGATCGTTACAATCAGGAAGCCGCTGCGAACCAGACTGCGTATTCACGGGCTCTCGACGCATACAATATGAATCTCCAGCAGCAGGACAGAGCCCGCGCTCAGCAGGCCCAGCAACAGGCCGCTTACCAGTCCGCAATGACTGGCGGCGGTGGCGGAGGAGGCACGAACTTTGGGCCCCCCATCAACGCCGGATCCAATAGCTTTCTTCAGAGCGGCGTGCAACCGGAGCAGGTATACGCTGCTCATCAACAGATTGGCCGCCTGACGAACGGGCAAGTCAGCGATAACTACTTCTCCGCCGGCAACCAGCAGCTTCGCGCAGAGCAGCAGCAGCGCGCCGCGCAAGTGCAGGCCAACCGAGGGAACGGCCAGAGCAGCGCCGGCTCCAACTTCAATCCCAGTGACCCATTCGGACAGACGCTAGGCAGCAACATGGGCGGCGGCATGTATTCCGGCGGGAGCATGGGAGGGGGAAGCGGGCAAGGCGGCGGCGCAAGAACTGGTGATCGACGCCCAGCGGCGCAAGGCCAACCTTGAAACGCGCGTGCTGCGGATGCAGGCGCTGGAAGATTTCGTAGACGAGCAAGTCGGGTCTGGCGCAGCGCGTAGCCGCATCGAAGCGTTTGACCGCATCCTGGCGCCGCGTGCGGACGCACAGGGGGCTCCAGAGGGCGGGGCGGTCGATCAGCGTGCGCAGGGCATGTATGGCGACGGCGTTCGATCCCTGATCGCCGTGTTTGAGGCAGGCAAGCGGCGCGGCGTCTGGAAATACATTCCGTTCAATGAGCCCGGCACGAACGCCATGTTGCGCCGCGCGCTCGCGGGCCTGACCGAAGGCGTGCCTGCAGAGTTTCAGCGCATGGCGAAAACGGCGCATGACTACATTGAACTGATGCGCCAGCGCTACAACGCCGCCGGTGGCGCGATCGGACGGCTTGAGGATTGGGGCGAGCCGCATCGTTGGAGCGACGTGCGCGTGCTTGATATGATCAAGAAGCGGGGCCGTGATGCGGTCGTTGATGACTTCGCCAATGCTGCGCTCACGGGGCGTTATGTCCACGAAGACGGCCGGCTCTACACCCGCGACGAAATCCGCGCTTTCATGGACGAAGCGCTGACCACGATCACGACGGACGGCGCCAATAAGCGTCTGCGAGGGGAGCGGCCAGACTACGCCACATCCGTTGCTGCAAACCGCCACCGCGCGCACCGTGAAATTCACCTTCGCCCCGACGCTATCGAAGAGATGCTCAACACGTATTCCGAGCTTGGCGCGATGGAAAGCATGTTGATGCACATGCGAACGCTCGCGCGCGACGTGGCGCTGATCGAGACGTTCGGTCCGAATGCAGACCTGACCGCAAAGCAGATGATGGACGCGGCGTATGACCGCGATCTGGTGGCGTTTCCCGATCAGAAGACGACGCTTCGCGCCAAACGCGACCATGCCGAATATCTGTTCGATCACCTTGCGGGAAATGCGCAGGGACGGCGCAACACGCTGAATGCAACAGCACAAGCCCTGCGTTCATGGAACGTGTTCACGTCGCTTGGCTTTACAACGTGGTCTTCGATCACTGATCCCGTTGTCATGCAGCACGTTGCGCGCGCGCGCGGGCTCGATCAAGGCAAGCTCTGGATCAACGATGTTGCGATGTTCGCGGGGCAGGGGCGGCGCTGGGCCAAGCGCGCCGGGCTCATCACGGATACTGTGGCGGGCTATGCTGACCGGGTGAGC